>SAMEA3663036__coassemble_55_pt1 | contig 52405 bp, 32 predicted proteins | sample SAMEA3663036__metabat2_high_PE_031 | metagenome-assembled genome bin SAMEA3663036 (sample SAMEA3663036) | pig gut metagenome | biome: pig gut; feature: pig-associated habitat; material: faeces | place: France | collected 2012
TCCCTAAATGGGTAAATGTACATAAATATGTAGAATTCATATCTCCCAGTATAATATTTATTTCAGAAGGAGATCATGTGAATATCAATTATAATCCACAGGACAAAAAGGCATTAGAACTAACATTCCCTTGTAATAAATTGGCAGAAACGATTGATTTTTATTTTGAAGACATATCATATGAACAGATTTTAGATGAAATCACACGAAAAGTAAATGAACTTGATATAGATGCTATAATTGATTCATATGAGACTAAATTTAGTTATGAAAGTTTTCAGATGAATTCTGATACTGAAGGTGAAAGATACCGTCTTGACCGAGATGCCATTTATACAGATGAATATCTCGCTAAACTTCTACCTCCTATTCATGACTATTACGATGCTAGAACAGAAGGTCACGCATGCTATCCAGACCACACAAATCCTTATAAGAAAAAATATGAATTTGGACAAATCCTGAGCACTTTCGATAAAAAGGAAGGAGATGATTTATTACATTCTTTTCGAGGAACTGGTAACATTTTTAGAGATGCACACAATTTAAAAACTAAAGATGCTGAGGTACGTAAAGAAGCAAGAGAAAAATATAGCAGAAAAGACCATGTGGATTTTTTGGTTAATTGTCGAATCTCGGAAATCATAAATAAAAAGCTGGAGATAGAATCAAGACTTCATATAAAGCAAGCCGAGAACGAATCTTATAATCATAGTAGATGACTGACATAGTACATAGGTATCACTATATAGCAATCTCACATAAGGTTTATTCATTCAATCCTGAATATTTGCCAACCATTTCCTATAGTAAAAAGGGGGCTTGTGTTGGATTAATAATTTAATCACGGTTGACAGCAGAAGAGCCACAAACTAACATTCAGAGATTTCCTATGGGCTACAGTGCCCTGGAGGGCAAGCAGTTTTTAACCATCCCAGACGCAAAGCTTTGCATCTGCCAACGCAAAGCTTTGCAATCGCCCACGCAAAGCTTTGCAATCGCCCATGCAAAGCTTTGCAACCATACTTGCAAACGTTTGCTGGAAAAGGCACAAAAAAAACCTTTATAATGAAGATACCTTCGTGAGCTCACGAAGGTATCTTTGTTTTTGAGACTGTCTACTTTACAAGTACCACAAGATACTTACTTGTACTCCAGAAGATTTGCGGATTGGTAATCCTCAGCACATACTGTTTCTTGGCATCCTGTGCAAGGGTGTAGCTGCTCGATGGATGTGTGGTCAATATCTTAGCGGACTTGGAGTATAGTTTTATCTCCTTGTCTACCCTTATGTCAATCTTCGTAAAGTAGCTCTTGTTAAAATTAGCCTGCAAAACCTTGCCGTCCTCCAGGATGTGCTGGTTCTTCAGCTCCTTCTTGGTGCCGAATACGAACCACGCCGTATTGAGCTGTTTATCCTGGTCGCTGATGGTCTGCGACTTCGATGCGCTCTCGCTCTTGAGGTTGGACACAGACGTGTTAAGATTGTTCACCGTCTCGTCAAGTTCAGTGATATGAATGTCCTTTGCGTCAAGTTCCGCACGAAGCTGCTGAAGCTGCTGGTCTTTCTCATCCAGCTGTTGGATGAGGTTTTCCACTGTCTTCTTCAGCTCGTCACCCTTGTATGAGCTTTCCCTGAGCTGTTTCTGCAGTTTCTTTATCAATTCCCTGTTCTGCTTCATCCTGTTTGAGATGAAGCTGACGTTCTCCTTAATCTGCTGGGCTTTGTTCGAGCCCTCGCCATCCTTGACTATGCTCACCCTATTCTCAGCCTCGGTTATTTCCCTTAGTCCCTCCTGTATCTCGTTGAGGGTGCCCATCATGTCATTGATCTCGTTGTCACGCTGTTCAATGATTTTCCTCAGGCTATCAGCCTGTGCCAGAGACTCCAATGACTGGGTGCTCTTCTTGTCGTTGCAGCCTGTCAGGACCAATGCGCCTGCCATGACCAAAAAAATTAGCTTTCTCATATTCGCTTTCTTTATTATTTTGTTTCTTCCTTTATTTGTTCTCTGCCTGTCCTCGTGCTGGTGCAGATACGTCTTTGCCACTTCTTCCTGCCACTACCACTACTATCTCGCCCTTCGGGGCTGTCTGCGCGAAATGGTCGGCTAGCTCACTGAGAGTTCCACGGACGCTCTCCTCGAACATCTTCGAAATCTCACGGCACACACATGCTTGCCTATCCCCGCCAAAGGCCTCAGCCAGCTGCACAAGTGTCTTCACTAAACGATACGGGGACTCGTAGAAAACCATTGTCCTCGTTTCCTCGGCCAGGCTCTCAAGCCTTGTCTTACGTCCCTTCTTCTGTGGCAGGAACCCCTCGAAGCAGAACCTGTCACACGGGAGGCCAGAGTTGACTATTGCCGGGATACAGGCCGTAGCCCCAGGCAACGTCTGTACAGTTATGCCGGCCTTGGCAGCCTCGCGCACCAGGAAAAAACCCGGGTCGCTAATGCCCGGTGTGCCTGCGTCGCTCACCAATGCAACTGTCTGCCCGGCCTTCAGCCTCTCCACGACGGCCGCCGATGTGCCATGCTCGTTGAACTTGTGATGCGACATCAGATGGTTGTGTATATCGAAGTGCTTGAGCAGTATTCCTGTTGTTCGGGTATCTTCTGCAAGCACCACGTCCGCTTCCTTCAGGATGCGGATGGCGCGCAGCGTCATATCCTCCATATTGCCTACCGGAGTAGGTACTATATATAATATTCCCATATCATTGGGCAAATTTAGTGCAATTTCGAGACAACACAAAATTAATTCACATCTATTTGCAATAAATTAGCTTTGTATTGGAATGACGGAAACATACTAATCATCCACAATACAATATAGGGACGCCAAAATGCGTCCCCAACATTCAGTAAGCAAAGTCCTTCAACCTTAGTCCTCAAACAAAGACAAAGGATTGCCTTTGTACCATTCTATGTCTGTTGGAAGCCACACGAATCCATAGTACTTGTGCTCAATTTCTATTTCCTTTCGTATGTCCTCATCGCTGTATTCATGGTCAATGAGATATCTGATTACCGACACCCTGACGAGGCTTTCCTCTACTATGTTCTTCCATGTGCCATATCCCATGGAATTCATCTTTTTCCGGTGCTCGTTGAGCAGGCGCATACCTGCTTTCCTGTATTTCGCCGAAGGTTGTATGAAGGAATGGCAAAGATAATAAAAATAACGATAATCCCGTCATTCGTAAGTTAAAAAGAATTACCCAAAGCAGGCTGGTGGTAACTATTCAGCGAATCACGTAGGCATCATGCGCTGTAAGCGCGGGATTATTGAGAGCCCGTAAATCTAATCGCTGAATAGTTACGGCTGATGGAATAAATGATAACATAAATTAAAAGGAATGACGCAATGTTTAATAACTCTCAAAAACATGCATAACCATTGTTAAAAAACTATTTAGGTGCGAACAGTTTACTAAATTTGCATAACAAACCAACCAATATTATATGTTCAAAACTCAAAATTTCATTCTATTGGCCTACATGCTGCTCATGTCCATAAATGGCTACGGACAGGAAAGGTTTGTTCCTTTCAAGTACGGCGACTTCAACAGCTGGGTAACCCGTCACGTTAAAGAGTCGGGCATCATAGGTGGCGACACGAAGACGCTATACGAGGTTGGCCCGACACAAAGCATATCGGGAAATGAGCCATATACCAACAAGGGAGGCTCACCTTGGGGCACCTCGAACGTCATGGCGAAGGTGTCGGGAATAACAAAGACCAACGTCAGCGTATTTCGCGAAAAACGGGATGCGGGCTACTGTGCCAAGCTGGTGACACATATCGAGAAGGTGAAAGTGCTGGGGCTCATCAACATAAATGTGCTCGCAGCAGGCTCGCTCTACCTTGGCGACATGAAGGAACCTATAACCGGCACGAAGGAAGGGCCACAAGCTCTGAACTGGGGAATTCCATTCACGGGACGTCCGAAGGCACTGCGCTACGACTACAAGGTTGCCGTAGCCAGCTCGCCCGACCGCATACGTCTCACAGGCTTCAGCGGCAAGTCCACCATCAAGGGGAAGGACCTTGCTGTGACGGTACTGCTGTTGCAGAAGAGGCACGAAGATGCAAAGGGCAACATAACGGCTAAGCGCGTGGGCACGCTGGTCATAACATACGACAAGTCGACACAGGAATGGAAAAACGGAGCGACATACGAGATATGGTATGGCGACATCAGAAGACGGAAGGACTACAACGCAGAGCTGATGGGGCTGCGATCTACTGACTATGCGCGCAACAGCCACGGCAAGAGCGTGCCAGTAAAGGAGACAGGCTTCGCTACGGCAGGCGAGAAGCCCACGCACCTGGTGCTGCAGTTCTCGTCGAGTCATGGAGGAGCATATATCGGAAGCCCAGGCAATACTTTCTGGGTGGACAACGTTGGACTGGTTTACTGACAAATACGGAAAAGATACACTATGAAGAGAGCAACTACCATCCTGCTAACCATCATTTATGCAGTGTCGGCATGGGGCGAGCCTGCCGACACTACAGCCGCCACTCCACGCAAGTCGTGGGTAAAGAGTTTTCTGGACTACTTCAACGATGCCAACAAAAACAAGAATAACAAGAAGTTCGACTTCAGCATCATCGGTGGTCCGCACTACAGCACAGATACCGAGCTTGGACTCGGCCTTGTAGCCGCAGGACTCTACCGCAACCACGATACCGACTCCCTGCTGCCACCATCGAACGTCTCCATCTTCGGCGACGTATCAACGGTTGGCTTCTATATGTTAGGAGTGCGCGGCACAAACATCTTTCCACACGACAGATACCGTCTGTCGTACACCACATTCTTCTATTCTTTCCCTTCAGACTTCTGGGGAATAGGATTTGACAACGGCAACGACGACGGCAATAAGAGCGAGATGAGGCGATGGCAGGCCAAGGCCAAGGTTACCCTGTTGCGCAAGCTCGGCGACAACCTGTATGCCGGTCCGTCGGCAACATTCGACTATGTGAGGGGCAGCAGGATTGAGCGACCCGAGCTGCTCGACGGAATGGACAGTGAGACGTGGAACATCGGTCTAGGACTGTCGGTCGTCTACGACTCACGCGACGTACTCACTAATCCTCATAAGGGTTACTATCTGGACATCTCCCAAAGCGTACGGCCAAAGTTCATGGGCAACGACTATGCCTTTGCCACTACCGACATACAGGCCGACGGATATTGGCCGACATGGAAAGGCGCTACTCTGGCCGCCGACTTCAGGACTACCCTGAACTTCGGCAACCCGTCATGGGCCATGATGGCTCTGCTCGGCAACTCATACTCCATGAGAGGCTACTACGAGGGGCGTTACCGAGACAAACACAAGGCCGAGGCGCAGATAGAGCTGCGGCAGCACGTGTGGCGGCGCAACGGAATAGTGGTATGGGCAGGACTGGGCACCGTCTTCGGCAAGTTCAGCCAATTGCGCGCCGACAGACTGTTGCCAAATGCGGGAATAGGCTACAGATGGGAGTTCAAGAAGGATGTCAACGTGAGGCTCGACTATGGCTTCGGCAAAGGCGGACAAAGCGGATTTATATTCAATATCAACGAGGCATTCTGAACCGATAAGCCATGAGGCGACACATTTCAAAACATAACACAAGAAAAAGACTTATGAAAGGACACATACTCATATCACCCCGACTGATATTCTTCTATGCCTTGACGGCTTTTATGCTGCCAAACATTACGCTATGCCTTACCGAGGGCATGCCCATAGCCGCCTGTGTGGCAAACGTAATGTTGCCGCTACCTATATATATATGGTTGCTGTCACTATCCGTGAATACAGGCAAGAGCGTATGGTTCATGTTTCCACTAATCTTTCTGGCGGCCTTCCAGATGGTACTACTCTACCTCTTTGGGCAGGGCATCATTTCGGTGGATATGTTCCTGAACGTCGTGACATCCAATCCTGGCGAAATGGCCGAACTGCTTGACAGGCTGTTGCCTGCCGTGTTAGGAGTACTGGCCATATACATTCCGCTACTCATCATTGCGGCCATCGCCATCCGCCGTAAGCTGCAGCTGCACACAAGCTTCCTGCTAATGGCACATAAGGCTACTGCCATTATGCTCCCCTTTGGAGTGGGAGCATTGGCGTGGACATGGACAACGGTTCCTGCATACTCGCCCACAGATCACCTATATCCTGCGAACGTGCTCTACAACCTTGGATTAGCCGTAGTCAGAGCGCACAACTCTGCAACATACAATGAGCGGGTTGCAGGCTTCACATTTGGCGCACGCACAAGCCACGGCGACGACAGCACGGAGGTATACATAATGGTCATAGGCGAGACGGCACGCGCAAGCAACTTCGCCATCTACGGCTACAACCGTCCTACTACCCCACGCATGTCATCGATGAGCGGCATAATAGCCTTCGGACGTGCCACAACGCAGTCGAACACCACACACAAGAGCGTTCCGATGTTGCTGTCAGCGGCATCGGCTGCCGACTACAGCCTGCTCGACAGTCAGAAGGGTATAATGCAGGCTTTCCGTGAGGCAGGCTTCACCACCCTCTTCCTATCAAACCAACGGCGTAACCACTCATACATAGACTTTCTGGCATCGCAGGCCGACAGCTGCTGGTATGCCGAAAGTGAGAACCATCAAAAAGGAATGGACTACGACAGCATATTGCTGCCACATGTGCGCCGTGCCCTTGACACCTGCCGTGGAAGGCTATTCATCGTGCTCCACACCTATGGTTCCCACTTCTGCTACCGAGAGCGATACCCTCGGGAATTTGCCTTCTTCAAGCCCGACATCCGCGACGAGGCCAAGGCCGAGAACCGCGAGGATCTGATAAACGCCTACGACAATACCATCCTCTATACCGACTACATACTGGGCGAGATTGCCGACATGCTGCAACAGAGCGGTCGCACAGCGGCCATGATGTACACCAGCGACCATGGCGAGAACATCTTCGACGACGACCGCAACCTCTTTCTTCATGCCTCGCCACGGCCATCGTGGTACGAGCTGCACGTACCGCTTGTGGTATGGCTCTCGGAAGCCTACTCCGTCCGCCATGTCGCTCAAGCCAAAGCTCTTGCCGACAACAGCAAGAAGGAAGTGGAGACAAGCCGCTCGGTATTCCACACCATGACGGGAATGGCAGGTATAAGTATGGAGGCCAGCGACATGACTGCAAACCTTGCATCACCAATGTACAGGGAGAAACCACGCAGCTATCTCACCGACCACAACACCCAAACAGACGCACCTTTCAACACAAAGTGCAACAATTAACACATTCCATTCTGCAAAAAATGGTAAAACAAGCATAAAAGTAAGGAAAAACATATATCTATTCACGCCATAGAAGGCTGATTGTCGGCAAAAAACATTATCTTAGCACACTGGTAGGCGAAGTCCGGCTATAGGAATGTCCTCACACTATCATCACCAACATCCGATATCAGCATTATATGGAAACTATAAAAACACTCGTTGAACAATGGTTACAGGCAAGCGGAGCCACAGGCTCACTGCTGCAAATAGCCACCCATGCCATTATGGTGGCCTTGGCGGCTCTTGTCGCCATACTATCTGACTGGCTCTGCATAAGAATAGCCGTCCCGCTCACCGTACGGCTCACACGCCATACGAACGCCATATGGGACGACCTCATCTTTAGCGAGAAGGTGCTTCGGTCGGCCTGCCACATCGTTCCAGCCGTAGTCATCTGGTGGCTGCTGCCGCTGGTATTCAGCGGTTTCCCCACATGTCAGGAGGTACTAGCAAGGCTGACGGCAATATACATTACAGTAATGGCTCTGCGCACAACACAATGTATGATTAACGGCGTGGCACGCATGGACTCCGACCGCCGGTCGTCAGCACAACAGTACTTCCATACATTCTGCGCCGTGATGAGGATTGTCATCTACCTGATGGCCGCCATCGTAATAGTCGCAATCATAATCGACAAAAGTCCAATGACCCTTATTGCCGGACTGGGAGCAACGTCGGCAATACTCATGCTCGTATTCAAGGACACCATAGAGGGCCTGGTGGCCGGCATCAGGCTTACGAGCAACGACATGATGCATATCGGTGACTGGATAACGGTGCCGTCGGCAAACGCCAATGGTACGGTGATAGGCATGTCGCTGACAACGGTGAAAATACGAAACTTCGACAACACCATTGTCACCATATCGCCGAAGGTGCTCGTTGACGAGGCTTTCTGCAACTGGAAAGGTATGGAGCAGTCGGATGGTCGGCGGGTGGCAAGGCGGCTTCTCTTCGACCAGCACACTATAAGCATTGTTGACAAAGGTCTGGCACAAAGGCTCATCGCCAAAGGATATGCAACAGCCGAGGTGCTTGCACAGCCATGCATCAACATGCACCTTTACCGCAAATACATGGAACACTTCGTAGCCTCGCGCAAGGAGGTGAACAGCAACATGACATTCATGGTCAGACAAATGGAGCCTACACCATACGGCATGCCCGTGGAGTTCTACTTCTTCCTGCGCGACAAGGAATGGAGGTCTTACGAACACCAAATGGCAGACATCATGGAATGGGCACTTGTCATAGCTGCCGATTTCGGACTGAAGATATACCAGATGGGCATAGACAGAACAAAGGACTAATCTAATAAGGGATATGAGATTATGAGAAACATCATCATAACAATGTTGCTTGCGGTCATACTTGCATCATGCGCCTCTACAAGAAAAACAGAGGCTGAGAAACAGGCGGAAGCCATGGCCATCAAGGCAATGATAGCAGACTCAACGGCAAACAGGACTTTCACTGTAGAGGTGGAATATGTTGTGCCGAGACGCATGGAGTCGCGTTTCCTCACATCCACCTACACGGTGAGAATATCAGGCGACAGCATAATGAGCAACCTGCCATACTATGGAGTAGCATACAAGGCATCGTTCGAGCGCGAGGGACCGCTCGACTTCGACGGGCACATAGACAACTACACCATATCATACCCAAAGGAAGGCATAACAAGGGTGAAACTCTTCACAAGGAACAAGTTGGAACGGCTGGAATACATCTTCGACATCATGGACGACGGAGATGTGTCCCTCGATGTGTACTCTGCAGACCGCGACCGAATAAACTTCACTGGAGAAATGGTTTTGAGAAACCCTTCTCCCAACCGATAACCAAAATGGGACAGAACATAATAGTTTGATGGGGTGTAAGTCATGAACAACCAACATTAAACTTTCAACACTTTAAAATTACAACAATTTTCGCTAATCAACAAATTTTCAAGCACTTATATTTCATCGAACTCACATTAAACTAAAACAAGATGTACTGCACAGACAATTTCTATGGCAACGACAGCGAGACCCTATTCTCCGTGGGGCGGAGATTTCTTACTGGCGACTGCGTGGGAAAAGACCTACAGAAGGCAAAGGCCATGCTCACCAAAGCAGCAGAAATGGGACACCCTGTAGCAAGAAAGCTGCTCGACGAGATTGAACAGGAGCACCCAACAGACAACGGACTTGGCGAATGGAATAAGATGAGAAGCGGACAGATGTACGATTGGTCGGATCCCGTCATAGACAAGAGTCTGAAACGGTCGCGCCTGGCATGCGAGGAATTCAACAAGTCGGGCATAGACCATGAGAACTACCGCACTCTGCTCGCCGGCATGATACCTGGCGTTGCCGACTCCGTAACGATACTGCCGCCATTCCATTGCGACCATGGCAACGGGATTCACCTGGGCGAGGGAGTATTTGTCAACTATAACGCCATGATGCTCGATGCTGGAGACATCACCATAGGCGCAAGAACGATTATTGGCCCAAACTGCTCGCTTTACACTCCGCAGCACCCACTTGACTACAAGTTGCGGCGAAAGACATTAGAGACGGCATACCCAATAACCATTGGTGAGGACTGCTGGCTCGGTGGCAACGTTACCGTATGTCCTGGCGTAACAATAGGTGACAGAACGGTCATCGGGGCAGGAAGTGTGGTTACTCACGACATTCCCTCTGACTGCATTGCCGCAGGCAATCCTTGCAAGGTCATCAGAAAGGCAGCGTCGGAGTAACCACATAAAATGATGAAAAAAACAAGAAGGGGCCTTACCTCAAGTCAAGTTTACGCCCCCGGTAGAAGTCGAGGAGGCTCGTCTGATACAGATACTCATACTTGGCCTGCACCATATCGCTCTGTGCCTTGAGCATATTGTTCTTTTGCTCATTAAATTCCGTGATGGTAGCCTTGCCGTTCTCGTATTTTGACTTCGTAAGCTCGAAGGCATCCTCACCGCTCCTCAGAGCCTCAGAGCAGCTGCACAGTCGCGCATGGGCTGCGATGGCCGCATAGTACACCTGCTGTATCTCCTTATAGAGTGTCTTGCGTGTGTCCTCCAACCTGAGTGTCTGGTTGTCACGGTCGAGCTTTGCCATCCTTATCTTGTTGCGTGTGGCGAAATGGTTGAAGATTGGTATCGAGAGGTTAACACCAAGGTATTGGCTAAAATTATTCTTAAGCTGCGTACCGAATGCATCGGCATCAAAGCCTGATGTCTTGTAATAATTGGTGCCAAGTCCTCCGTTGAGCGACAGGGTAGGCATATAGTCGCCACGGGCAATACGTATACTGTACTCCGAGGCTGACAACCTCAGCTGCTCAGCCTTGATCTGAGGCTTCAAGCCCAAGGCCTCGGCATATACAACATCCGGCAATGGCGGAAGAGACGAAGAGAGAGAGAGTGAAGCCACCTCTGGACGTTGTATGCTGAAGCCTTCGGGCGTAGGAAGTTCAAGCAGCTGTGAGAGTGCGAGCAGCGACAGTCTGCAATTATTGTCGGCCTCTGTAGCCGTGAGCCTGCTCTGTGCCAGTTGTGCGTTCTGCTGTGACACCTCTGCCTGGCTGGCCTTTCCGCTCCTCATCATAGCCTGAAGCCTTGCTGTCTGCATGGAGTCGATGGCTATCTGCCGTCGCGCCACGTCGGCAACCTCCATGTCGTAGAGTATCTGCACATAAGCCTTGGCCACCTGCATGCTAATGTCCTCACGCGCCTTGTCGAGGTCGGCAAGAGATGCGTCAAGGTTCAGTTGCGCCAGCTTTACGGAGTTGACTATCTTGTTGCCGGAGAATATGGGCACAGAGGCTCCTATGGAGAAAGAGGTGCTTGAGGTATTGGTGTTCTCATAGGTGTTCTGAGCCGTCAGACCTCGCCCGAACGAGAAGTTCTGCCCAACCGAGGCGTCGACTGTAGGCAGATGGTTGCCGCGGTTGTCGTCCAGCTGTATCTGCTGCTGACGGACAGTATTCTGCTGTTGCCTGACGGTTATATTATGTTCCAAGGCATGGCTGATACACTTCTCCAGCGTCCATGGTGTGTCCGTAGACGTCTGTGCATTGGCTGCCATAAGCTGTGCGCAGGTGCAGAGTATAATAATGAGATTCTTCATATAGTCAGTTATTTATCATTAGTATCAGCTATCACCTGCGGGCCACGTACCTTGTCCTTGGTGGTGATGCCACTCTTTATCTCTATGTTCACACCATCGCTCAATCCTGTCACAACCTGCGTGCGGCGATATGTTTTCTGTTCCCCAGTGCCCCCGACAACGTATACAAAGGTGGAGTCTCCACTGAACTCAATGGCGCTCTCGGGAACAGAGAGGACATTCTCCGCCTTTGCAAGCACTATCTCGGCATTGGCGCTATAGCCAGAGCGAATCTTCCCGTCACGGACAGCTGTCACGGCGGCCTTTACCTCAAACTGGTTAGCGCCATTGTTCTCTACAGCCTTGGGAGAGACATACTCAAGGACGGCATCGAATCTCAGGTCCTGCAGCGCACCAACGGTAATCTTCATCGGCATGCCCTCTACGAGTCTTCCCACCTCGGTCTCGTCAATATTTCCACGGAATATCAGGTCGTTCATATTGGCTACCGTCGCAATGGTTGTACCATCGTTGAAGGTGTTGCTCAGCACCACTGTGTTTCCGACTTTTACGGGCACGTCGAGTATGAGTCCCGAGATAGTTGAGCGTATGAGCGTCGAGCTGGCATTGGCGTTGCTCTTCGACACTCCGTCGCGTACAACCTCAAGTGCATCCTGTGCAGCCGCCATTTCCTCGCGTGCCTGACTCAGCGCCTGCTTCTGCTTGTCATACTCCTCTTCCGACCCCAGCCGCTGGCGGTAGAGGCTCTCCTCGCGGTCGAAGTCCACCTGCGCCTGTTTGAGATTGATGCCTGCAAGCCTTACGCGTGCCTCGGCGGAGCTGAGCTGCCCCATGTCAGGAATGACCTTCACTTTGGCAATCACCTCTCCGGCGCTTACCATGTCACCCGCCTGTTTGTACAGATGGGTAATGATACCGCTAATCTGCGGCTTCACGCTTACCTCGTCACGCGGTTCTATCTTTCCCGTTATGACCGTCACCTTGCTGATGTCGGTAACCTTTGGAGTAAACTCACTATACACCACAGGCTTCGGTTGTGATTTCTGATAGAGGAACACGAATGTTCCGATGAATACAACGGCTATGAGTGCCGCCATAATCAGTTTAGAATACTTCTTCATATATTATACTGTTTTTATAATCTACTCATCCCTCATAGCGTCAACAGGCTTTATGCTCATGGCCCGCCATGCTGGAGCCAATCCGGCCATGCCACCCAGCACACACAGCAGCACGGCAGCCCCTGTGGCTGTCCAAAAGTCTACCTGGAAATGCGCAGCCACTATGCCGTCAGATGTATTGGCAAGTTCTGTCATCTGCAATATGCAGACGCCAAAGAGTATGCCGCTCATGCCTGCCACGGCCGTAAGCAAGATGCTTTCGGACATTATCTGCGACAATATCACCATAGGAGTGGCACCGATGGCACGCCTGATGCCTATCTCTACCGTCCGCTCACGCACGGTTACCATCATGATGTTCGATACTCCGATGGCACCGGCAAGCAAGGTTCCTATGCCCACGAGCCATACGAGGAAGTTGACACCATTGAAGAGGTTGTCAAGCATGGCAAACAAAACCTCGGTATTGAATACCATAACTCCTTTCTCATCAGCAGGGTCAACGAGGTGCGACCTTGCCACCGTTGCCCTCATACGGTCAGCGATGCGGCTCATCACCACTCCCTTATGTCCTGTGGTAGCGATGATGTCCACCTGCTGTCCACGGTTGTATACCTTTCTCAATACCGACTGTGGAAGGGTTATGGTCTCGTCGGCTCTTCCACCGAAGTTGACACCATTGCCGCCCTTGTAGTCAACTCCCACTACGGTATAGTAGGTGGAGTCTATTCTCACCATCTGTCCGCACGGGTCTCCCCCCTGCGGGAACAGCGTCTTGTAGACCTGCTTTCCGATGACGCACACCTTGCGGCTGTCACGGTCGTCAACATCGTTTATATAACGTCCGTAGAACATCTGCGGCGCACTCACCCTCGCATAGTCTGGTCTGACTCCCTGCACGGAAGCCTGATAGCTCTTGTCGCCTGCCACAACCGAACGGCGACCTGAGAAAACAAGAGGTGTAACGACATCAAGCTCCGGCACCTGATGGTGGAGACGGTCAATGTCCTTGAGATCCATCTGCCACATGCGTCCCTTGCGAAACCCTTTATACGGTTTGGTAGTAGGCTGCGACCATATCACGGCCGTATTTGTGGCAAAGCCTGCGAAATTCTGTTGCAGCAGCTCCTTCAGTCCCTGCCCACCTCCAATAAGTACGATGAGCATGAAGATGCCCCAAAATACCCCGAAGCCCGTCAGGATGCTGCGGCTCTTGTTGCGGGTAATCGTATCTATTATCTCACGGCAGGCGTCTATGTCGAATTTCATATTTTATATCTCCTAATATATTCATTTCCCTTTCAATACCCACAAAGCTGAGTTAACGTCCTACTCTGCCCTCAGAGCCTCTATCGGCCTCACTCTGGCCGCCTTGACGGCTGGTATCAGACCGGCTACTGTCCCGGCAAGTATTATCACAAGTGTGGCCTGTATGCAGACATCGAGTCCAACTGTAGGATCTACGAACATTGTGGCTTGGAAGAGGCCCGTGTCAATGACGTTATGCCCCAGCGTGGCATCCATATACTCATTGGCAACCACTCCGCAGAGCATGCCTATATATCCGAAGATTGCCGTTGTGGCGATACTCTCGATAATGATGAGCCGCAGTATCTGCCAAGGCTTGGCACCTATGGCCTTGCGTATGCCGAACTCCCTCGTGCGCTCCTTTACGGTAATGAGCATTATATTTGACACTCCAACTATGCCGCTGAGCAACGTGAACAGGCCTATCACCCACAACGCTGTCCTGATGATGCCTATACCTTTTGTCATCTGGATATTGTCGAGATAGCGGTTCCACAGCCATATCGACCCTTCGTCATCCGGGGCGGCATCGTGCATCATGTTGATTTTTGCCCTGTAGTTTTTGTTGAATTCCTCGTTCTCCTCCTCTGTTACGAGATTCTTGATAGAGAACTGCATGTCTCCCGCCTTGTCTCCACGTCCATAGATAGTCTTCAAAGTGGTATATGCCGTATAGGCCTCGTTGTTTTGCATCTGCTGGTCGTCTTTTACTATGCCCACCACCTGGAATGCAAGCTCGCCCACCTTAACATTCTTTCCAGTAAGTGCCAGAGGGTCATTGGCCAATTCCTTGGCCTGGGTCATTGACAGCACAATGATCTTCCGTCTCTCACGCATGTCTATGTCGTTGACATACCGTCCGGCAACAATCTCGCGCTTGTTGATGCGCAGATCGTTGGGATATACGCCCTTTAGGTTTTGGGCAGAGACATAGTTGTCGGCAAAAGAGATGTTCACTCCATTTTGTGTCAGCACGGAGCCAACCTCATCGATGTTGTCGGCAAAGGTGGTGCCCGTAACCTCCACATCATGGTCGGTAAGTTGCACCGCCCTACCCTCGCGCAGTCCCTTGTATGGTTTCGAGGTGCTGCCGCCCCATACCATTATGGAGTTGGCAAGAAACCTGTTCTGTTGTTGGAGCTGGGCGTTTATCAGCCCATTGCCTGCCCCGAGCAGGAATATCAGCATGAATATTCCCCATGCCACGGCAAATCCTGTTAGCGACGTACGCAGTTTGTTGCGCCGGGCTGTACTCCATATTTCCTTGAAGAGTTCTATCATTAGTGTTTTGGATATCTGACGTATAGACAAATAAAATCACTTAAATCCTCTGTTGGCGTGATGGTCGAGGTTTTCCTCTATCTCGCCTATCAGCCCGTCCTTGATATGCACTATCTTGTTGGTCTCGTTTGCCACTCCAGCCTCATGAGTCACCACGAGGATGGTCATATTCTCAGTGGAGTTGAGTTCCTTGAGCAGACTCATCACCTCAACGCTCGTCTTCGAGTCGAGAGCTCCTGTAGGCTCGTCGGCAAGGATTATCTGCGGCTTGGTAATCAGTGCACGCGCTATGGCCACACGCTGTTTCTGTCCGCCCGACATCTCGTTGGGATAATGGCCTGCCCATTGGGCCAACCCGAGGCGGTCGAGATAGTCCATCGCCAACCTATGCCTCTGGCGTCTTCCTACTCCCTGATAGAACAGGGGCAACTCAACATTCTCAACGGCCGTCTTGAATGGTATGAGATTGAACGACTGGAAGATGAAGCCTATCATCCTGTTGCGGTATTCGGCAGCCCGTGTCTCGCTGAGATTGACTATGGGCACGCCATTGAGCAGATACTCGCCAGTGTCATAGTTGTCGAGGATGCCGATGATGTTGAGCAGAGTAGATTTGCCCGACCCCGACGACCCCATTATGGAGACGAATTCTCCCCGGGCGATGTCAAGGTCAATACCTTTCAGCACATGCAGCGGCTGCGCTCCCTGATAAGTCTTGTTGATGTCTTTGAGATGTATCATTTGTTTTTACCCAATTTCATTCCCGGCAACGGCATTATGGCAAACCGTTGCCGGGCGATTGTTCATTACACGTTATAGTTTAGACGTAGGATGACGCTATTAAGCTTCACTCTGGGAGTTTAAAGTATGTTAATCCTTACTGTTCTCCCACGATTTCACGATATCGTCGATATTGATGTCGAGCAGCCTCATCTGCCGGAACAGCTCTGGCAACTTCTGCTTCATAAACTCCTCCTTACGTCCTTTCCTTATCTCGCGGCATGCTCCCGGAGTGACGAAATAACCCAGTCCGCGCTTGTTGTAGATGATGCCGTCGCGCGCCAGCTGGTCGTATGCCTTAACGGCGGTATTGGTGTTGACCTGCAACATCACGGCATACTCCCTGACACTCGGTATACGGTCGTCATCCTTGTAGGTGCCGGCAAGTATCTCGTCGCACAGACGATCGGCCATCTGCACATATATTGCCTTATCGTTACTGAAAATCATATATTTACCCATTTATTGTTAATCACCTGCATACGGACGAAGAGCTTGTAGCTGCCCCAGTACAACAGGGCAGAAGCGGCAATGCCCAAGACGCTATGCACCAATATCATCCATCTCACATCGATGACATCGTACAACAGAGAGTAGAACGACGATATAAACATAGGCATATTGTCCATCAGAACGACAAACATACTGCCGAACAGAACTTCCAGGCATATAGCCCAAAGCCAAGCGTTCTTGCGGAAGAGTGTACCTATAAATGTCCATGATGACTGAAGGAAGAGGGCTACTGTTGTCATCCAGAGATAGAAATAGAAGTCGGGCAAGCGCTTGCTGGCTATTCTCAAACAGCCATTGCCACTAAACAGTCTCTCACAGATTGCGATTGTCACGGAGCCATGTACCCCCTCGCCGAGGCAGAGAGAGAATAGTGCTAGCAGCATGTCGGCAAAGATGGTGGCGAATACGAGTATCAGCAGATAGCCAACATTTGTCCAAAGGAAGCGCGCGAGGAACTTCTCCAAATTCGAGGCGGGCAAAGCCAGAAACGATATACGTTGCTGCTTGGTAAGCATGTTCTTGAAAATCATGCATCCGGCCATGAACATGACCAAGAAAAACATGAAATGCGCAGCATTCTCGCACTGCAAGTAGATACTGTCAAACCTATCAGACCAAGCGCAATCCTTAATAGAATAAAAAATGAAGCAAAAATAGAATGTCATGCCCATGGTTAGGCCCAGCAATCCGAGCAGGAAATTCCTTGACTCTGACAACACCTCATATCTCATCAGATTGTAGAAACGGTTTATATCGAATGTCGTTTTCATTGTCGTAATTATTTAACTGTTGTTTGATACCAATTTATATGCTCACTTTACCTTCCACTACGGCGTTGAAGAGCAGCTCCAAGTTTAGCTGTGTCTCATCCATGCCTTCCTTGCGGGTGGCTATGACGGCGCTGCCCTGCATGGCCGGCTCCGAATAGACCACGTCGTCGTCCATTTCCTGCGGACTGCGGTATTCAAAGGCATACTTCTCGCAGATTTCTGCTGTCGATGCGTTGAGCAGCATGCGGCTCTCGCTGAGGATGAGTATATGGTCGAGCAGCGACTCCACGTCGTGAACCTGATGGGTGGAGATGACGAGAATGCGGTCGTCTGTCATATTATTTGCCACAACCTTCCTGAACTGTGTCTTCGATGGTATGTCGAGTCCGTTGGTAGGCTCGTCCATAAGAAGGATGCGAGTGCCAGAGGCCAGGGCGAAGCTCATGTACACCTTCTTCTTCTGACCCATCGACAGTTCATTAAGTTTGTTAAAGTGTGGCAGAGAGAAATCCTCCAGACATTTCCGCAGCACCTCGTTGGAGAAGTTGGGATAGAAGGGCTGGTTGATTTTTACGTATGTGTCAAGGGACACGTTGGGCAGATCGAATTCCTCTGGCACAATGAATATATCGCGTAGTATCTCAGGCCTGCGCTCTTTAGCGTCCACTCCGTCAATGCTGACATTGCCCTTACGTGCTCTGAGCAGTCCGCAGATGAGATAGAGCAGCGTAGACTTGCCCGTTCCGTTCTTGCCAAGCAGACCGTAGATTTTGTTCTCCTCGATATCGAGACTGAAATTGTCGAAGATATTTCTCTTGGTACCTGGGTACTTGAAAGAGATATTGCTTACTTGTATCATTTCGTTTCTGTTTTACTGTTGGTGGTACTTATGCTTGATACATTACATGGTGGCAGCAATGAGGTTGTCGCCATGGATGTTCATAACCAGAATTCTCTCTGCCTCGACATACTCGCCAGTACGGGAATCCATTTTGAAAGAGTTTACAGCCAGCACATTGTCAAACAGAACAGTGTAGTGACTATACTCGCCTGCCTCTGCATACTCATTGCGGGTATTGTCCCACATCATCTTCTCAACAGTATAGCTGCCGTCAACGTAGCTGTAGTCAAGACAACTATATTTCTCCCAGCTTGCAGTAAGCGAGTTCCACTTCAGAGTCTCCTTGCGCACCAGACGGTCCTCTGAGTCATAGAGGTATTCATTTCTTACCTTGGCTTCCAGAGACACTCCATGATTGTTGTATACTGTCATTGCCATTACTCTGCCGTTGTCTAATTCGGCATTATAGCAATAATTGGTGTTTGTAACGTCGGTTACGAGATTCATGTACATCGACATTATTGTCGATACTGTGATGATTGTATTCATAGCTCTATTGTTTTAATTGTTTATACTCAATGTTTACCTCTGTTATAGTGTACTACTTTAATAGAACACTGCAAAAGTAAGACAAGAACAATTATCCTCCAAGCTTTTCGCCAATTATTTTGCAGCTTTAACAAATCATTAACAAATACACATTATTATATAACGCATAATTATATAACACATAGCTAAATGGCAGAGCTATCCACCCTATCTCCACTATCCGCTCTATCTCCTCTATCCGCTCTATCTCCTCTATCCACTCTATCTCCTCTATCTCATCTATACACATGCATGCTATCTGCCGCCGAAGGCAAGAAGTCCACTCCATACCAGCACATCTGCAACAGCACAAATCCAACAATCAGCAACAGGTACCCCCACACGGCACTCTTCCTGCCACTGCACATCCTGAAATGCAGGTAGCACAGATATGTACACCATGTTGCAGCCGCCCATGTCTCCTTAGGGTCCCAGCTCCAATATGCGCCCCAGGCCTGCTTTGCCCACAGGCAGCCGCTCACCATTCCGAACGTGAGGAAGGCAATGCCTATGGCCACAAGACGATCTGTGGCTGGCAGGAATGCGGACGTACGCCGCCACAACCCGGCAAGAGCCAGCAGGAACGCACAGCCGAAAAGACTATAGGAGAACATGTATACCGTGACATGAGGTACGAACCATGCGCTCTGCAAGGCAGGCATGAGCGTTCTGTCGTGAATGTCAGGACACAATATATTAATTGCCGTGAACACCATCACCACGACTAACGAGAACAACGGTAGCCAGCGATAGTGCCAGCGGGCATAGACTGCAACGCCAGATAACATCATGAAGAGCGAGTACCACAGGCGGGTCTCACCAAGAGTACGAAGGGGCGGACGGCCCAACGACAGCCATAGCCCGGCAACGAAACAGGCATAGACCATGAATCCCGAAACCATCAGCCACACATCACTCCTACCCCGGCAGTGCTTGGGTACAAGTGCCATAACGGCTCCGGAAAGCCATAGGATGACGCTGACGAGCGACATCAACGGAAACAAATCCCACGTAATCATATCTGTCGTCTTAAACCATAAACCATCATTACTGTTCCTGCCAACATCAGCAGCAAGCCTGCGCACATGGGGTATTTCCATGGCTGGCGCACCACCTGCAACATAACATACCGCTCATGTCCTACTGGTTGCATGCTGTCATACCCTTGCAGATAGATATCCTCGCCGAAGCGGACAGAATGTGGACTGTTAACCCTAAGCACCACAGGCTTGTCGTCAACCATCACCTCTGCCTCATACTGCATGGCACCACCAGCCGCACCATCAACGATATTGAACCTGGCAAGCCGCAACGTATAGCCGAGCATCATAACCCTGCCATCGGTACATACAGCCTGAGAAACAGGATTGTCGTAGCCCACCCTCAATCTCATGTCCGACATATCGCCAGCCCCAGCCATGCCGCTAATCAGCGCAAGCAGCAATCCGCCGTGAGTCAGTACAAAGGCGACGTTCCGGCGTATGCCTCCATGGATTATCCTGTGAGCCAGGACTACCAGCAGATGGGCAGCCAAAGAAACCAGCAACAACACGAAAGGCCAAGAGGAAAAGAAGGCCATGCGCCGTGGCATACAACCGCCCACCACACACGCCAATGCCGTCAGTCCAATCAGACATGTGGCCATGGTTGCTGAACGGAACCACCCTACCATCGGCATTTCCTCCCCCATACCAGCACCATGGCAAAGGCCACGCGCACCGATATCAGCAGTAAAGCCGAGATACCAGTAGCAGCGAACACTAAGGTATCCTCAAGCATTGAGTGGTTCATTATCAGGTGATAGTTTACGTCGTTGGCCTCCTTGCGACTGATGATACCTCTTTCCTCAAGGTCCACCATCACCGCCGCGCCATAGCTGATACCCAGCACATTACCGACAAGCCACATATACGCTGCACCTTCTGGAAGTCCGAAGAAATGCATCAGAGGAGAAAGGCGCAACGATAGTGGGCGCAACAATGAATACGCCTCCAAAAGTCTCTGCACAGCCATGAGTGCATAAATAATAAGGAATACCACCACCGACATCTTCAGTTGCGACCATGCCCACAACGTCATAACCTCACTTAGACCGCCTGATCTGTCAGCTCCAAGAAACATATATTTCTCTTCCATGGGTGGCAAGACTAAGTTTAGTAAGAGTGCACACAAAATGGCCATAATCACCCTTAAAACACCCATCTTCCAGAATGACGAGCCTGTCTTTCTGTTTACGGCACACTCCATTGGCAACGCATGACACAAAGCTATCATTAGCGCAAGTATAGTGGCTTCCCTCATGGTTAGAGGCATCGACATCATGGCGGCTATACCGGCATAGGTTCCTGCCGTAGCGCCTGACACAAAGGCCACAGAAGAAGAGCCTGGAAGACCAAGCAGAGCAAACAAGGGATTGAGCCATCGGGCAATAATGTCAAGCACACCATAATGGTGAGCCAAAGTAACTACAAGGGATATGGGAAGCATCAGCTTTAGAAGCCATAGAGCACTTGCGGCAGCCTTAGGAACCGCCTGCCGCAAACATTGTCCGAAAGTAGAAATCACATGCCTAAGTGTATACATACCCATTTTCATGTCTTTGCTTACATCTCCTCCTCCCAACAGCTGACCGTACATATCTATTAAATGCTGCAAAGATAGGAAAAATTCAAGAAACAAAGCCCATAATCTCAAAATATTTGTATATTTGAAAACACACCATAATACCAATATATATACCGAAAGAGCAGGGCTTAGATTAGCAGGCAGCTAAAGGTCTTCTTCAACCCTTCCATAACAAGGAGGATGTATGCCTTCAATGTAAAGTTCTTATCACTTAAATAAGAATGGAGGCTTTATTTTAGGCCATTTCATCGAAGATTTGGTAGTATATGAGAAAAAAAGAGTGGAAATAAAGAGATAATTATGGGAATACAGGAAAGTAATAGGGGGACTTGAAATACAGAAATGAGCCATTCCATCGGGATTCATGCATATATATAAGGTTTTGAACTCAGAAGCATAAACAAGATGTATATAAGGTGAGAAGGGGATGCTTGTGGTCCAAAAAATAGCGTTTTGAACAAACAGATGAGGCTTTTTTTACTAACTCAAGGGATGTTTTATGAAGGAATATGCCGATTTCGTATAGGAATCAGTGTTTTGGGATGCGTTTGATATGTAATAAGTCTATCACGCTAATAGCAAACATGCATATTCAACAAAATAACTTGTCAAAACAACAATTTCATTTGCTAATTCAACAAAAATTAGCCAGTTTATCGAATTTTAACAATTCTGCAACGATTTCAATTGTTACTGTTAAAAAAAACAATTATATTTGTACAGGCAAATTACAATACTAACATAAATATAACAGTTAATTATGATTGAAAAGCAACATTTAGAGAAAGGATTCTTTCCTCACCAACGATGGCTTGTAGGAGAGAAGTTCCGTCGAGGCTGGATGATTGTCCTGTTCCTCTTGACATTATTGCCTTTAAGCCAGACGGCAAAGGCGGGTGATAATTACACCACGCCAACGGCTTATGGTTGGACAAGTTTCAAATATCCAGAGACCATGCACATTGGATTTGAACTTGTTTTCTTCAATTATCATGAGAGAAACTGCGGCTATGTAGGTCCTGTTAACTTGTATGTTGATGGCGAGCTTGCCATTGACCTTAGAAAGGTTTGGGACTCGATATCCGACCAACTTGGTTCCGAGAAAAATGTAAGGCACTACATTGCGAACATGTGGATGGATCCGCAGTCTTTCTCAACCACCAAGAAAGGCGGTACAGTTACCATATCCAATCTGAGAGAGGGAAACGACAAATGGTATGCCTGTCATGTTGACATCATCCTCGACCGAATACTTGATGACAACGACATAGTATTTAAAGTATCTGGAACTTGGAAATGGACACAAGCATCTAACACAGATAAGTCTTCAGGACAAGCAACCCGAGTACTTACTAAAACAATCAAAGCGCCCACTGTTACAAATTTGCCAACATTCACGGTGTCTCGCCCATCAAAAGGCATGGCAAAGCTTTCTTCAAGTCTAACCAAGCATACTTATCCAAATGCAACCACGAAGGGGAAGGCTGGAACATGGGGCTACAAATTCCACTTTGCGAAGAAGATCAACAAAACTGATTTCTGGCCACTCACGTCAGACCGCTACACCATTATACAGGCTGCAAAGAATAGCGGGACGCTTCAGAACAGAAACGCTACAGACTATGATGCCGGTACAGACGCAACCAGTGTGGCCGTTACAATGAACGTGCCAAGCCTCTATGCGCCGACTACCATTTATCCGCTTGTGACAAGATTTGCAAGTGAATATACCATATTTCCATACAATAATAAAGGAGACAAAGCAGCTACAAAGGGAATAAGTCTCAACAAATACACTTCTGTTGTGGTGTATGGATATCCTCGTCCAAACCCAGTAGGTAAGGGTAACGCAAGCAGTGGCGAGAAGTATGCAATGAAGGCGACTCACGACCAATGGAGCAAGACTGTCACCCTGACCTGGTATCCGCAGTTCGCTGATGCCAATAATGTAAACACAAACGGAAAATGGATTGTTTTCCGTAAGAGAGAGGGAACGTCAGATGATCACAAGAAGATTGGTGAAGTAGCCTACAGCAAATATGGTAAATACCAAAACACATTTATAGATAACGACAAAGACTTGCTGTACGACACGGAATATCGTTACACCGTAGTCTTCCAACCCAATGAGTGGAATCAAGCACTGACCAGTCCTTCTGACGCTCCAGAGCTTTCCAGCTATGTACTGAAAACAATAACAAGGACTTCACCTTTGCATTCATTGAATCCAAGTACCAATTTTAAAGATAAGGTAGAAATAACCTGTAATTTAAACACTTTCTATAATGCCGGTACGGATGCTAACAAGGGACAGAAAGAATACACTCTTAAGCTGTACCGTTGCACACCATCGACAAGCTGGTGTCCTGAACCAATAGCCACATATACTATTAATGACAGCACCACTACTACCGTTGTATTCACAGACAAAGATGTAAGCCCATGCGAAACTTACAAGTACAAAGTGGAAGTTACGGCATTGGAGAAGACATTCAGCTTAATTAGTTCAACAACAGGAAGTATATCCGGTTCTACTGAGGTAACCAGCGTAGTGGCAAGCCGCGGAACATTCTCCGGAACAGTACGCCTAACGTGGAATGTTACCCAAGTTGGTACATCCATCACCTATTTCAATGTACAGCGCCGACTGCTCGGCAGCCAGGACGAGAATGACTTCCTAACTATATATACTACATCTGGAGTCGCAACGTCCTACAGTTACGAGGACAACACAGCCCAGCCTGGCACCTACTATGAGTATCGCGTGCAATGTTACCGTGAATGTAATAATGATGGAAAAACGGAATATTCCGATGGAGGTTCTCAAAAGACCGACGGCTTTGCTTTGGCCACAGGTATCATCAGCGGTCGTGTATCTTTTGGAACCGGCACAGCCGTAGACAGCGTAAAGGTTAGCCTTGAGGCGAACTCCTCTGATGGCGAGACTCTGAACCCCTTCCATTCTTTGCGCATCGAAGGTACAAAGTCATATGTCTACCTTGACAAGACTGCACAGAAAGACACCACTGAGTATTTTTCCGTCTTTTCCAACTCTTGGACTGCTCAGTTGTATTACAGGTCAGACTCAATTAGGAACAGTCGAAACACGTTCTTCGATGCAGGTGTCGTAGGACTATGTGCCAGTGATGGAGAAATTAGTTATCTCGCTAAAGATTATTTCTTAAACACAAGAGGGGTAGTGGAAATGTGGGATAGATGGTACTCTTCAGGTATTAAGATTAAAAAAGGCAAGTTCTATAACATCTCTTTCTCATACAACAATGCCAGCCCAGACAGCATGTTTATCTTACGTGTAATAGACGAGGATGGAAACATGCAGAAAAAGGTGTATAATGATGAGGCTTTAGCCACATACTATAATAGGAACATAGGTAGCACAAAAACATGGACCAGAAGGAATATATGTTTTGGTAATACAGGTAATGGCCTAAATACCTATTGCGTTGCCAATATCGACGAGTGCCGCATCTGGCGTAAGGTTCTCACCGATGCCGAGTTGATGCGCAACTACAACCGCGTACTTTCCGGTTCCGAGGATGGGCTCTGGGTATATTACAAGTTTGATGAGGGCATCGAGAAACCGTCCATAGCCTACGACTACTCGAAGACTGGCGGCGTGTCAAACGGCAACCATGCTACAGTCGTGAGCATGGATGATTCCGATATCGTACCTAACAAGGACCAGCTCTCTGCCTGCGGTTTGACCGATTCGAATGGTAACTATACCATCAGCGGCATCCCATTCTCAGGTGATGGTACTACCTATTCCATCATTCCGTCAAAGGGTGTTCATTCCTTCTCTCCGTCTAAATCAAGTCGCTTTGTGAGCGGCTCGTCCCTGGTATATAGCGGAGTGGACTTCACCGATGAGTCTTCCTTCAAGGCAAGTGGTATAGTGCGCTATTCAGGTACCACCATTCCTGTGGAGGGCTGTACGGTATATGTGGACGGACAGGCTGCCAGCATGAATGGCAATCTGGTACAGACCGATGAGAAAGGTGAATTCCTTGTAAGTGTACCAATAGGTAATCATTATATTGAGGTCAAGAAAGACGGGCACAACTTTATTGACAACGGACGCTATCCCGCGGACAAGAACGGAGTGGGAACCACTATATTGTTCAATGAGGAGAAGCGTAATATCGCATTCTGGGATACCACTTTGGTCAACTACACAGGACGCGTAGTGGGTGGAACCGTCCAGGGAGAGAAGACGTTAGGATGCAAGCAGAGTAAAAACAACGTTGGCCGGGCAACGCTCAAGTTGATGTATACCGACAGCGGAGTATTCAATGCCATGAAGGTGGTGAATGACGCCTCAATCGCTTACAATCCCAACACATCAACTGTAGAGGTTGTTTCTCAAACCGATAACATCCTGAGCCATGCTTATCGCGGAGCTGACAACTTGTCGCAATATGTATTCATCACAACCGACAGCCTTACGGGCGAGTTCTCGGCTCTTCTTCCCCCGTTGAGATACGAGCTGCAGGAGATAAAATTCGTCAACAACAGCAAGGACAATCCAAATGCAGGGAAGAACCTGTTGAAGAATAAGGTGGATGTTGATTTGAGTGACCCATTGACTCTGGTGACTGACACTACGGTGATGGAAAATGGCGATATATATACGTATGACTACCATACAGCCTATAAGTTTGCCTGGCGTACGGATGCTTTCTTCGAGGTTACTCAGCAAGACTGTATAGCGGACGAGTTCGGTATTGACAGTTGTGTGGTAAGTGACGAGCTGGGCGATTTCCCGGTAGAAGTGCGCAAGCGCGTCATAGGCAGCAGCAATCAGAATTCCGTTGTCTACAACTATGGCTATCCTCTCTTCGTGTCACAGGACAAGTACACCTTCAACATCAAGGCGTATGAGCAGTATGTCAACTATGACATGCGTTCCACCGAGAACAACGAGTATCCAATGGATGTGGTGCCCTTGAGCGGACTCCCTGTGACCATCAGCAACGCCCTCTCCAGTGACCAGACTGTATATATGCAAGGTAATTCAGAAAATGGCACACCGGGTGAGGTACACGAGTTGAAGACAAACAGCATTGAGCTTGACAGTCTGGGACAATTCTCTTATACATGGATGGCCGGACTACCAAATATCACATCTCCTTTCGTCAGAGGTATTCAGTTCTATTATAACATCGACGGAGAGATGAAGGAATGGAGGGATGGCGGACTCAAGGCAGTCATCCTGGGTTCGTTGCCCACTGGAAGCAACTTTGTAACTCAGGGTCCCGACCTAATTGACATGGTGTTGCGTGATCCTCCAGGATCATATTCAAGCGCCAGCTGGACCAAGGGAACCATAAAGAGCCAATTCTCTTCCTATGCTAAGGTGTGGTCTTCTGATAATACGGTTTCCGTTACTAAACAGAATGGTCTCGTGCTTGCATTCCAAGTAGGTACCATTGGCTTCACAACTGAACACTCAACAAAGGTTGAGAATGACGAATCAATCGGCGTGAGCTTTACGTCAACCGGAGAAAATGCAAATTCCTGGACAAGAACCGTCTCCACAGAGAGGAGCATCTCCACTTCCACAGACCCTGAGTATGTGGGTGCCAACGGAGATGTATTCATCGGATCGTCCACAAACATTGTCTTCGGCAAGGCTAACGAGGTAGGACTCTTCAGAAATACGGGAGGGGAAACTGCGGCAAAATTGGACGTAAAGGAAGTAACCACCACGGGATTAAGCTATGGCACAGAATTCCAGCATTCGCTATCTCATATTGAGAATTACCTTCTGCCCAACCTGGAAATGCTGAGAAATAAATTCCTGGTGACGGTACCCAATACAGATGAGTATGTCAACGATAAGGATCATGTGGTATATGTAACTTCACTCGATCCCGATGACCCTCGCTTTGGCTCCGACAATGATGATTCTGACGTATGGGGAGATGCTGCGACAGAACGTCCATCTTCTGTGGGTAAATCCTACAGGATGGTTCTGCCTGTGTCGGTTCCCAAAGATTTCGTGGCAGTCGATTCAGTGATGTATTTCAACAGCTCCATCAAGAACTGGCTTAAGCATCTGGAAAACAATGAGAAACAGAAAGTAACAGCTTATGAGAAGCAAAAGGAGTATTTAGTCAACAACTTGTCATTTGATGGAGGATCTTCGGTTACCATGACCCAGACTACAGATACCACCAAGACTAGTAGCCACGATGAAACCGATATGGGACTTTTCAACTTGAATCTTTCCACAGGAGTTACCGTTGATGGTTTCGGTTTTTCTGCATCGTTCTCAACTATTACGGGTGGTGGTTCACATGTGATGTCGGAGTCTTCCACCACAGAGTCCACCAGCTTCAGCTATACTTTGGAGGATAACCCTGGCGATGCACTCTCTGTGGACGTCTTCGACTATCGTGACGGATGGTCTCCCATCTTCCGCACAAGAGGCGGACAGACCTCTGCTCCTTACGAGGGCGAGGTACGTACCTCTTATTATATGCCCGACGAGAAGATTATCATGGAGGGTACCATGCAGATAGAGAAACCACAGCTTACTGTTGACAGCCTCAAGTGGTCAATGGTCAGCAATGTTCCTACTGGTGGTGCTGCCAGCTATACGCTAAGTCTCTACAACAACTCCGAGACAAAGGACGACATGTACTACAGGCTACTTGTCAACGATGAGACTAACACCACAGGTGCCAAGCTCACCATCGACGGACTGCCTCTCACAGGAGAAGGTAGGATCATCAGGATTCCTGCCACGGAGACCGTAACCAAGACTCTGCTGCTGGAGCAGACCAATCAGAGCATACTCCAGTATGACAGCATCAGTATCACTCTGTGTTCTCTGGTACAGTATGATCCTGCCAGCGACTGGGCACCTATTGCCGACACCATCTATGTGTCAGCACAGTTCGTGCCTTCATCCTCTTCTGTACACTTGGCTCTTGACAAGGATGTCATGAACACCATCACCAATGACACCTTGTGCATCACGTTCGACCAGTTTGATCGCAACTATGCCAACCTGAAATGTTTCCGCATCCAGAGCTTTGCGCCTGGTTCCACCGATTGGACCAACCTGCAGGAATACGTGCTTGATCCCAACATGTTGACGTATGGGAAACTGCTGTTGCCAAAAGAGGCCAGTGTGGACTACATTTACAACATGCATGGCAAGAGCGATGGTCTCTACCGCTTCAGGGTGCTCTCCGTAAGCTCTTACGGTGGTCGCGAGATTACACGTTCCAGCAACGAGATATCCATTTACAAGGATATGCTGAAGCCCAAGCCACTTGGAATGCCTCAGCCCTCGAACGGTATCCTGGGCGTGGGTGATGACATCAGCGTCACCTTCAATGAGGATGTTGTCAGCGGTGCGCTTACCAGCGATGACAACTTCGAGATTACAGCCGTGATGAACGGCTCGCAGATAGAGCACAACACAGCACTGTCCCTACAGGGAGAGGAGCGTACGGCATCCACCGAGGCTTCCATCTCGCTGGCAGGCAGAAGCTTCTCTACGGACATGTGGTTGTATGCTGAAAGTGATGGAACCATTCTCTCACATGGAAGCGGAACCGAGAAGTTTACCCTGTCTGTTGACAAGAATCAGCATCTCGTGATAAACGTGGGTAAGGACACCTATGTTTCCGAGGGTGTCATGCCAAAGGATACCTGGTGCTACCTCACGGTAAGTTATGAGGCTGCCGATGGCGTGGGAATCCTCAATGCAACTGTTTCCGAGTCAGCAAATACCAACAGACTCTTCCGTGACTGCCAAACTGCAGCTTACAATGGAGTGGGTGCGCTCAGCATCGGAGAGAGAATGAAGGGCGCCATCCACGAACTCACCTTGTGGGATGTGGCTCATGACAATGCCAAGGCACAGTTGGAGCGTCAGAAGACCAAGTCTCCATCTACGGCCAACCTCATGGGCTACTGGAAGATGAACGAGGGCGAGGGTAACAAGATTACCGACTATGCACGAAATCGTCATCTGGTTTCCACCGGCGAGACATGGTATATAAATAATGAGAACAAGGCTGTCGTGCTGGACGGCTCTTCCTACCTGAACTTCTCGATTAGAGATCTTGCTGTAGATGCAGAGGACAATCAGGCGGTAGAGTTCTGGATTAAGGCCGATAAGCAACAGGGCGAGGCCCAGCTCCTGGATATGGGAAAGAATGGCCTCTGGATGGATGCAGACGGATTGCTCAAGTTCACTTCTGACGACAACACTTACGATGCAGGCACCAGCGTGCTGGCCGACAACGAGTGGCATCATATCGCAATCAATGTACTGCGTTCTGGAAACACCTCAGTATATGTGGACGGACAACGCGCCCTCAGCACATCCTCACGCAATATCGCCACATTCAATGATGATGTTCTGGCGATAGGAGCACGTTGTGAACTTGATTCCACACACAGCCATATCGTATCTTCTGACCGTCATCTCACAGGTCTTGTTGATGAGGTAAGGTTGTGGAACGCCACTCTGGATGCTTCCTCGCTCAGCAACAACCGCAAGCTGAGACTCACAGGCAAAGAAACTGGTCTGGTAGCTTACTTCCCGTTTGAGATTAAGACACTTGACCAAGCTGAACAGGTCGTGACAGATACCACCAGCCTCAGCATCGTTGCTGACGGAGTGAAACGTGTGGCAATGTATGGTAAGAATTCCCTTGCGTATACCGACCAGGCACCTGCTCTGATGGCCAAGCCTACGCTTACCAATGTGGCATTCTCTTACACAGCAAGTGCCAACAAGGTGGTCATCAACATCAATGAAGAACCAGCAGCCATTGAGGGTTGCACCATCAACTTCAAGGTAAAGCGCGTAAAGGACAACAATGGTAATTCCTGTGATCCCATCAGCTGGACAGCTTATGTGAACCGCAACAGTCTGGCTTGGGCTGAGGATAAGGTCAGCGTCACCCAGAAGGGTGGAGAGGAAACCTCGTTCGGGGCTACAATCTCAAACAAGGGTGGTACTCAGCAGGAATGGTACCTGAGCGGCATGCCGTCATGGCTGAAGGTAAATACCGAGAACGGATATATCGACCCGCTGTCATCTGTTGATCTTGAGTTCACAGTGAGCAAGTCATGCCCCATAGGCAAGTATGCCGAGACAATCTATCTGGTAAATGGTGACGACCAGGCTCTGCCTCTGGCCTTGAATGTTACCGTCACAGGAGATGTTCCTAATTGGGCAGTGGACGCAAGCAAGTACAGCAGCTCCATGAACCTTGTGGGCACACTCTCAGTCAATGGTGTTCCCTCTACAGATGTCGACGATATACTTGGAATCTTTGTTGATGACGAATGCCGTGGTGTGGCTAAGCCCACATACAGCAAGCGTTATGACGAGTACTTCGTGATGCTCGATGTGGCATGCCAGTCATCAGAGAAAGACAAGGACGTAGAATTCCGCATCTATGATGCCAGCACAGGCATGGTATGGCCAGTGGTAGAGAGCACTCCAGATGTAAAACTGACTGCTGGAGCCATCTATGGTTCGTTTAATGCTCCCGTTAAACTCAATGCCCTTGACAAGATAGAGCAGACCATCGCTTTGGGTACAGGCTGGAACTGGACCTCTCTGGCTGTGAATGCAGAGGACATGAGCGTGGGTGCCGTGATGAGTGGCGTTACAGGAGAAAGTGTTCTGATGAAGAGCAAGACTGCCTCTTCCATGACGTATGATGGTATCTGGGAGGGTACCCTCACCAGCCTCAATGTCCGTGATATGTACAAGATACTCATGACATCAGCTGTTCCACTCACCATCACAGGTTCACGTCCTGATGATACAGAACGAACCATCAGCGTCGTTCCAGGTTGGAACTGGATAGCTTTCAACAGTACCTCTATCCAGAGTGTTGACGATGCCTTTGCCGGACTCAGTCCCGAGGATGGCGACTTGGTAAAGAGCAAGCAGGGTTTCTCCATCTATGACGGATACGAGTGGAATGGTTCACTGCAGGCTCTCACACCAGGTCAGGGTTACATGTACATGAGCCAGTCCAGCGAGACAAGAACCTTCCGTTATCCTGTCTCCATTTATCTCAATACTCGCCGTATTGCGGCAGAGCGTAGCCTGAATGGTGTATTCGTACCCACCGACAACAGCCAGTTCCCTGGAAACATGACTGTAGTGGCACGCGTAACCTATGACGGTCAGCCTCTTGCCAACAGCGAGATAGGAGTGTTCAATGGAGACGAATGCCGTTCGGCAGAATTTACCAATGACAATGGCATTGTCTTCCTCACCATACCAGGAAATGGCGGAGAGGAACTCTCGTTCATCATTCCTTATGATGGTGTTATGCTCAAGTCAACCGCCACTATATCATACGAGGATGACGGTATCATCGGAAGTCCCAACACCCCCTATGCTATTGACTTCAATGAAGATTCTATCGTAACCAGCATAGCAGGTCTGAGCGACTCCAGCAGCAATGAGAATTGGTACAACGTCAACGGCATCCGTATCAATGCTCCCCAGAAGGGTGTAAACATCTTCCGCAAGGGAAGCGAGATTAGGAAAGTCGTAGTGAAGTAAAAAAAGCCTCTAATAAACAAAATTCCCCAGTCCTCTCCAATGCGAGAAGGCTGGGGATTTGTTTATAGGGGACATTCGCATCCTTCAAACTATCCACTCCCCTCTCTCTTGGGGAAAATTCCAGTTAAGCGAGAGCAATGGGAAAAATGTTTCCCTATTGCCGAGTGTTAGGAACTTCGCCGAAGCAACTGGGATGGTGGTGAGGCTTCATATATCTGCGTTGGCGTTTTCAGCTATCTGCGTTGGTGTTTTCAGATATCTGGGTGGACAATGTCGGATATATGCGTGATTTATACAGAATTCATCTTGCTGAAAAAGGAAAAAAGAGTGAACAGAAAATTAAAGGATAACATTTGGTTTTCTATGAATAATTTTTTGTACATTTGCAGATATTTTTAATAAGAATCACACGAGGATATGAACAGTTTATTTCTACTCCAATTCTGCTGCATGATAGTGACCATCAGTCTTGCATTGCTTGTTGCCCTTTCCCGCTTCTATGTAAAGTGGGTAAACAAGCGATATGAGCAGTCACGCAAACTCCTCGTGTTATCCATGATATGCCTTTCTGTACACTATTTCTTTCAGATGCGATATGGTCTGCGTGCGTCGGGTGATGACGTTGGCATGTTGGCAAACATCATCTTCTATACCCCTACGGCATTTCTCGTAACCTGCGCCATTGTCAACCTCGAATGCTCACGCCGCAGCACGAGGCGATGTATGTTAGGAGGCTTTGTTGGCTGCTGCATCATCTATGTTGCCGCTGGGATATGGTATATCTGCAACAGGTCAATCCACTTCGGCATAATGCTCTACATTCTCTACGCCCTGTTCATTGCGTGCATTATTCTGTTTATGTTCAGCAGCCATAGAGAGATTCGCTATCGCAGACGCATACTGGAGACAGAGACTGCCGGTGACATGCTCCCTTACATGCGCTACACCTACACTGGCGGCATGTTGCTATTCGCCTGTGCATTCCTTATACTGTTCACCATACTGTCAAGCAAGCTGTTGATGATATTCGGTCTTGTGGCTCTACTTCTGCTGTTCATCTTCGTACTGAGCTTCGTGGCCTTGGGATTCAACATCTTGCCCATTGAGGACGTTCTGGATGACTGCACTCCAGAGATGGCTCCAGACAAGACTCAGGCAGAACTAACAGAACAGGGAAACCTTACCGATCCATCTGAGAAGCGCATTGAGCACATAGAAAAAGCGTTGCAGGAGTGGGCCTCTTCCGGTGGTTTCCGTGACCCTGGCGTAACCCTGGCCTCCCTATCCCACCAGTTGCACATCTTGCGCAGCGACCTTACATACTATTTCGAGCAACACCTTCAGCGCACGTTCCGCGTATGGCTGAGCGACATTCGTTTCCAGGAGGTGCAACGGATGATGATTCAATACCCCGACTACAATAATGATGCAATATCTTCGGAATGCGGTTTCTCCTCACGTGCACACCTGTACAGAATATTCAAACAAAAAACAGGAATGACACCAGGAGAATGGAAAGCAAGCGGGAGTTATCAGGCATTAGGAGATACAGACACACGATGAAATGGGGCTTTTTTAAAGTATTACGTCCAATATGCAACATCTTTTACAATGTTTGTACAGTCAGCCATAAAACCTGAACTGTCAAGAAAGAGACACCTAAACACTAAGGAAAGAGACACCTAACTACCAGCAAGGGACAGAAACTTTAGAATTTATTTGCTAAATTTGTCGCAAATTATGCTTAAAATCAATATCAAATAAATTCTAATTCATAAATAAATTCTAATTCATTATGTACAATCTGTTTCATCAGCGAATACCCTCTTCGCCTCCAAAGTCGGGCGGTGGGTATTTCAGGCGGGGATGGGCGATGGTCCTGTTCCTTTTGGCATTATTGCCATTTAGCCAGACGGCGCAAGCCATAGAGACTTCGAGTCCATCATTTTATGATTGGAACGGTTTCAATTTCCCAAGCAAGGCTCATATGAGCTTCCGTATGTACTTCTATAACTACGATGGGAAAAACAGCTGGTTCAAAGGAGACGTGTGGCTGAAGATTAATGACCAGAAAGTCATTAAACTCAACAGCCTTTATTCCAACATCTCCAATCTTGACCAGAATGAGGATGCCGTTAAGGACAAGTCAAATGGAGGAGTTCTTGGACAAGGTTCTTTCAACGCCAATGGCTATAAAGGACGTGTCTCTGTCGCCAGGCTCAATGCCGAGAGCGACAAATGGTCATCCGTAACTGTAGACATCATACTGGAGGAGCTGATATATAACAAGAGCTACAAAGTGACAGCTGAAGGCGAATGGATTTCGAAAGGCACCTCTCAAGGCACCAAATCCGGAAGTAAGACATTCTCCTTCCCAAGCGTCGAATGGGCATCATTTAAAGTCAAGCGTACTGCCAACAAAGAGGTGGAGTTCTACAGCACAGACCTCAAGGTGGAAACCTATCCCGACTTCGGCAGCAAGAACAACCCGGGAAACTGGCGATATGCCCTACGCTTCTCAAGCATTAACAATACCGATGTTGCTTGGCCAAGCAATACGTACACCATCAAGAAGTATTGGGACAATATAAACATTACTCCTGTAACGGTTAATTCAAGCCTTAAGGACTGTAATTCGGGTATTACCCAAGCCCACGCCACTCTTGAGCTTGACAACTACAAGTCTTTCTGCGTATATCCCTTTATAACTCGCTTTGCACCCAACTACCAGTGCTATCCCAACGGTGGAAGCACAGCATTGACCCAATCGGTATACATCAACCGTAACTACTCACCACACTGGGTGTATGGCTATCCGCGTCCTAATCCCTCTGGCTACGGCAACGGCTCAAGCACAGCAACCAACGCAATGCGTACGTCGGCCAATCATTGGACAAAGGACATCACCATCAACTGGTACCCACAGATATACGATGCATCGCACGTAAACACCGACGGAAAATGGGTCGTATTCCGCAAGGTGAGAGGTGCGTCAGGAGACTACACATCTCTTGGCACCGTCTCCTACACATCGGGCAAGACCGAGTTTGTTGACAAGACAGAGAAGGAGTACGGCAAGGAATATGAATATACCGTAGCTTTCCAGCCTAACGAGTGGGGGAAAACCCTCACCCAGCCATCTGATGCATCCAGTCTGTCATACTACGTTTATGGCAAGGTGACAACTATCAATCCGCTTGAGAAACTCACGGCGACAAATAATCTTGACAACAAGATTAACATCACCTGCTTATACAAGAATTTTGAGAACGCGTCAACTTCAAAGAAATATACTCTTAACCTTTACCGGCGTAAAAGAGGTACTACCGATTGGGGCGAAGTATATAAGAGCCATATTGTCAGTTCCAGTAGCGAGACGAGTTTCACCTTTACCGATGAGAATGTGGCAAATGCCTGCTTAACCTATCAATATAAGGTAAGCGTGGAAGCACAGGAGACGGTGTTTGAATATGGTGCTGACGGCACCGTGGAAGGCTGTATCGATGGAGCCAGCGGCGTGAAGAGCGTTGTGGCGAGCCGCGGAGCATATAGCGGTACGGTGCGCATCACATGGGAGGTAAACCAGATTGGTACTGACCTTACCTATTTCAATATCCAACGCCGACTGCTTGGCAGCATCAAGGAGAGCGACTTCCAGACCATCTACACCACATCTGGTGTGGCAGAGGCATACAGTTACGAGGACAACTCCGCACAGCCCGGCTCATATTATGAGTACCGCGTGCAATGTTACCGCAAGTGCCGGGAGACTTCCACCTCAAATCCTGTCCTCACATACGGTGCCTCCCAGCAGACTGACGGTTTTGCCCTTGCAACCGGTGTTATCAGCGGACGAATTTCCTACGGCACTGGTACCGCTGTTGACGGCGTGAAGGTTAGCCTTGAACCAAGTGATGGCAGCACGTCACAGGCATTTTATGCTCTGAAAAAAAGTTCAGGTTCCTCATACGTGAAGTGCGACAAGACTTCTTCAGACCTCCTTGAATTATATACTAATCCTTGGACTGTGCAATTGTATGTCAAGTTAGACAACTTTGCCTCAAAAAGTTACATATTCAGGTCGCAATATAACCAATTGTGGATTGACTCCAAAGGCATATTGTACGCCTATTTACCTCTTGCAGGCACGTCTTCAGGTGAAGACTTTTCAACGGGAATAACCATCAAGCCAGGCTTGTTCTATAATATCTCTCTTGCCTTTGATGGTAACGGAAACTATACTGTGCGTGTTATAGATGAGAATGGAACGTTACAGAAATCAGATACATCAGAGTCAAGCAAGCAATACGGTTTTAGCAGTGCCCATTCTACTTCTTCTAACAAATTCCTGTTGTATGGAAATGATATTTCCGGTTCTTCATATAATTATACAGCAGTATTTGACGAATGCCGTTTCTGGACCAAAGTTCTCACAGACGACATGTTGCTCAACAACTACAACCACACCCTGTCAGGCTCAGAAGACGGTCTGTATCTGTATTATAAGTTAGACGAGGGTATTACCAACCAGACTATTGCATACGACTATTCCAAGAAGGGTGGTGTATCCAATGGCAACCATGGTACCATCGTCAACATGAACGTCACCAATGACGTGCCGAGCGAGAATCAACTTTCCATCAGCGCTATTACCGACGAGAGTGGAAGTTACACCATTAACGGCATCCCCTTCTCTGGCGATGGAAGCACATATACCATCCGTCCTGCCAAGGGTGTGCATGAGTTCTCGCCCACAAAGGAAACACGCTTCATCAGCGCACAGTCTCTGGTACACAATGGTGTCAACTTTGAGGACGTAAGTTCGTTCCCCGTAAGCGGTACAGTATATTATTATGGTACTAACATTCCTGTTGAGGGCGTGCAGTTCTCCGTTGATGATACACCATGCACCATGGATGGCGACTTCATCACCACCAACAGCAATGGTGAGTTCACCATCAGCGTGCCCATAGGCAGCCATTATATCTGCGCGAGCAAAGATGGACATACTCTCATCAATGCCGACGCACAGTCATACAAAAACAAGGCGTATTACCCTGGAATCGCCTCAAAAGGCTCTGAAATGGTAATAGAAACCAAGGAGTTTGTACAGGAGATGACAGGTCTGACCTTCTACGACAACACCCTCGTGCCTATAGCAGGCCGCGTGACAGGTGGTGCCATAGAGAATGACAAGCCTCTTGGCTTGGGACAGTCTGTCAACAACATCGGACGTGCTACCCTCACCCTGAAGTATGGCGAGAAGAAACTCAACATAGCATACAAGAAGGATGGCGCAACATCCTCAATTGAGGATGCAACGGAAAACCGCGTCTTCGATGTTCCTGAAGATGCAATATGCAACTCCAAGGCGTATGTGGGTTACGGTTCTGACGACGCAGCCGGAAGCCTCATCATCACTACCGACTCACTGACTGGCGAGTTTGCTGCCATGGTGCCACCACTTAACTACACGGTGACCAAGGTGAGCGTTGAAAGCAACGATGATATCTTCTGGACAGAGTCTGACATTCTCGATGCCAGCAACCCACTGCTGGAATATACCGACTCGGCAGTGGTTAAGGGCAATATGGAGAAGTTCACCTATGTGGCATCAATCAAGAAGAACTACCGCAGTACACCGGTACTGGAGGTGCTACAGGCTGATGCTGCTGCAGATGGCGCTTTCGGTGAGCAGATTACAGAAGTTGTAGCCGCCAATGGCGAAAAGGTCAAGGTGCAACTCTACGACAAAAAGGCGACTTATGCCTTGCCCACAGTTAAGAACAGCGGCTATACCTTCGGTTATCCTGTATTCCTGCAGAATGCAGAGTACCAGTTTGACTTGAGCCTCTATGAATTGTATGAGAATCATGATTCTTTTGCTCCGGAAGACTTACGCAAGACCACCGTACCTCTCAGCGGTACCACTGTCACCTTCAGCAACCAAATGGGCGTAGGTACGTCCGTGATTGTCGGTGGAGTTGATGACAGCAAGATATACGAGTCTGCCACCACGGAGGTAGAACTTGACGAGAATGGTAAGGGTACCTACACATGGCGTGCCGCCTTGCCTAATATCATTGAGCCTTACACCCGTACAATGACCGCCACATACGACATTGACGGTACGACACTCAGTTGGGATGGCAGCGGATTCCAGGGTATCATCCTTGGAGAACTGACCTCTGGCAGCAACTTTGTCACCTCGGGTCCTGACGATGTCTCGATGATACTCCGCGACCCTGCGGGCACTGGTTCAAGCGCATACATCGAAGAGGGACAGAGTACCACCACTACCATCATGCGTGGTGGACAGATCATCAGCAACAACGAGGTTGTGACCAACAGTAAGTTCGGACTTAAGAATGTCGTCATCACCGGTACTGCTATCGGAGGACTCGTGGCAACATCTGTTGAGACTGAAAGTAAATTTGAGATTAAGGCAGGCATCCAGATTAACGAAGAGGTACAGATGGGTACAACCAGCACACGTACTGTCACCACTACCAAGCGCATCTCTACAAGCGATAATCCTGAATATGTGGGTGCCGGAGGCGATGTCTTCATCGGAAGTTCTACTAACTATGTCTTTGGTAATGCCCGTCAGGTTGGCATCAATATGGCAGACGCCAACTCAGTGCCCGCTCTTGATAAGAAGGACGTGATGACCGTTGGCACAAGTTTCAGCACAGAGTTCCTTTACTCACAGAACTATGTGGAGACATCCTTGCTGCCCAACTTTGAGAAACTCCGCAACTCATGCCTTGTACATGTGGACAGTTATGACGGATATGTCAATAATACTGACAAGCCTATTTATATCACCAAACTCAATCCTGGCGACAAGGGCTACGGCTCAAACAACAGCGACAAGAGCGTATGGGGCGATAATGCTTCAGTGAAGGGCGCATTGGAAGGACCTTCCTACAAGATGGTACTGCCTGCCTCGGCTTATAAAGGCGGTACACTTCGCGACGACTACCTTGCCAGCGATACCATTACTTGGTTCAACTCTCAGATAAGTGCTTGGAAACAGGTGCTTGCCAACAATGAAAAGGCAAAGGTTAAGGCAATTGAGAACCGCTCCGACTACCTGCGCGACAACTACTCGTTTGATGCAGGAAGCAGCCTGACCTCATCAACCACGACCACATCATCCAAGGACTTCACCGTTACCAGCAACACTTCAATACTTGCTGTAGTTGGAGGTGCAACAGGCTTCCAGGTAAATGGTGTTGGTGTGGTTGTAGAGGCTTCAACAGAAACCGGAGGTTCGGTAATGACATCCGACGGTTCGACAGAGGAGACTTCTATGGAAATAGGCTTCACCCTCGCAGAGAATGGTGATGACGACGCTCTTACCATTGACGTCCTCAACGCACCAGACGGCTTTGGCCCGATCTTCTACACCCGTGCTGGACAGACCAGTTGTCCTTACGAGGATGCTGTGGAGACCAAGTATTACAGAAAGGGCTTCGTCATTCAGGAGAAGACTATGCAAATTGAGCAGCCCGAGATCTCGGCTAAGGAAACTGTCATTACGGGTGTGCCAAGCGGCAAGCCTGCATCTTTCACCGTATATCTGCAGAATACAAGCGAGATTGGCGAGGATTGCTGGTTCAATCTCGGCGTGGTTGACCATTCTAATCCACATGGCGCAGCCGTAACTATGGATGGAAAGAACCTTTCCGGCGGTACAACAGTCCTGTTAAAGGCTGGCGAAACGTTGACAAAGACCATCCAGATTTCTCAGACCAACTCCGATGTTTATGACTACGAGGGCATCCAGTTACGCGTATCGAGCGTCTGCCAGTCCGACAACAACGGAGCGTTCCCTGAGATTGCCGACACCCTTACCCTCAGTGCTCACTTCCAGCAGACGGGCAGTGATATTGCGCTGAAGATAGAAGAGAACTCTGTGAACATTGAGACAGGTCATCTCCTCCATCTCACCATTTCAGAATACGACAAGAACTCACGCGGTCTGAAGTCTATACGCCTGCAGGCCAAGCAGGACGGCAACCCACAGTGGACAACACTGAAGGAATGGGTTGTTGACGAGAAAGAGGCAGCCGGCGATGTAAATAAGGAGGTAATCCCATCAGAAGGCACATTCGGATATGTACTTGACATGAATGATGCCAATATCTTCCCTGACGGCCAGTGGGATATACGCGCTATAACCGTAAGCAACTTTGGAGGCAACGAGGTTACAAACTCTTCGGATGTCATCACGCTTAGCAAGGATATGTCACGTCCGCAGATTATCACTACTCCAAGCCCGGCAAATGGAGTGCTCACTGCCGATGACGAGATTGCCGTGACATTCAACGAGGATATTCGCTACGGAGCCCTGACAACAACCGACAACTTCGTTGTAACAGGTGAACTGAACGATGCGACAATTGCTCACGATGTGGCAATGAGCCTCACCGGGGGCGAGGGTGCGAAGACCAGCGCCAGCATGAACCTTGACAAACGCTCGTTCGCTGTCAACATGTGGATGCGCTACAGCAAGCCAGGCGAGATATTCGCACACGGCACTGCTGACAACAACATGAAGGTGGCTGTCAATGACGAGGGCAAGCTGACCATAAACATGGCTGGCAGCAACATCGTCAGCGAAAATGCCCTACAGAAGGACACATGGCAGTATCTGAGCTTCAGCTATAATGCCGACAACAAGACCATCACAGCCAACTACGCATACGATGCATACGACGTGACACTCTTCAACGAGAAGCCTGTTGGCGAATATACAGGTGTGGGAACCATCACCTTGGGTAAGGGACTGACAGGACAGATGCATGATGTATCGCTGTGGAACAACGCACGTCCATGGAGCGAGGCTCAGGGCGAGATGTACGAGAAGAAGACACGCTACAGCGAGGGACTGATGGGTTACTGGAGACTTGATGAGGGTCACGGCACTACCGCTACCGACTACGCTCGTAGCCGCACTCTTACAATGCCTTCTGAAACAGCCTGGTATCTCTCTGGCACCAATTATGCGCTCAACCTTGACGGTGATGCCATTATGGCAGTCAACGCTGGTTCTATTGCCGCCGCCAAAGATGACAGTTATACTGTAGAGACTTGGTTCCGTGCAGACAACAACCAGAGTGGAAAGGCAAGCATCATTGGCTACAATAGCGACAACATGCTTGATATCTATCTCTCTGAGAGCGGACAACTCCGCATGACTGCCAATGCCAATGATTACGTTGTCTCCAGCAAGGATTACCGCGACAGCCAGTGGCACCACATTGCCTTCAACGTACTGAAGAGCACTACCGGCTCCGCTACACTCTACGTAGATGGTGTTGCCGGCAAGCAAATCAGCGCAACAGAGGCTCCTGCACTGCAGACAAGCAAGCTGCTCCTTGGTGGACACTATAACGGAACAGCGTTTGACCAGCCATTCAAGGGTGCTATCGATGAAGTACGTGTATGGCACGGCCACCGCACTGCAGATGTTATAAAGAATAATATGTACACGCGCGTAAGCAATGATGCAGAGGGGCTCGTGGCCTACTATCCATTCGAAAAGGCTACGCTCGATGCAGGCAACCAGATGTACACAGACACTACAGCATGTGACCAGAGTACTAAAGCTGCTGGCAACATCATGAAGATAGAAGGCTTGGGCAATGTAGAGTACCTGTCACAGAATACGGCTCCGCTCAAGACCGCTCCTGTCCGTCAGAACGTTGGTTTCAGCTTCACAGGCAGCGACCGCAAGATTCTCATCAAGCTTACAGATAGCCCGCAACGTCTTGAGAACTGCACCGTGAATATTACCGTGCGTGGCGTACGCGACACTCACAACAACCCGTGCAACAGCATCACATGGGATGTTTATGTGCGTCAGAACCAGCTCATCTGGCAGGAATCAGAAATGAGCATCGTTAAGCATGGTGCCGAAAGCGTAGGCTTCGAGGTTGGCATTACCAACAACAGCGGTTCTGCCGAGAACTGGACTATCAATAACCTGCCATCATGGCTTTCTGTAAGTTCGGGCACTGGTACACTTCCTGCTATCTCCGAGCGTACTCTGAAATTCACTGTTGACCCATCGCTCAGTATCGGCAATTACGAGGCAGTGGTTTACCTTACTGGCTCACTCGGTATCAGCGAGCCGCTGGTAGTGAAGGTTAGCAGCACAAGCGAGGTTCCTGACTGGAGCGTTAACCCTGCCGACTACGAGTACACGATGAACATCTACGGACAGCTGAATGTCGGAGGAAGACTGTCACAGGATGGTAACGACATCATAGCTGCCTTCCGTGGCGACCGCTGTGTAGGATTGGCCAGCCCAATCTACTTCGAGCGCTATGATGCTTACTATGTACTGATGAATGTCTACGGCAACAACGCTGACTTCAACAAGCCGCTTACATACAAGGCGTTCGATGCCAGCACAGGTTGCATACACCCGGTTGTCAAGGCAAGCAACAGCAACGTCATGACATTCGTTCCCGACAATATAATTGGTACGATGAACAATCCTAACATCTGGACCGCTACAGACGAGATTGGACAGGACATCAACCTCATAAAGGGATGGCAGTGGATAAGCACGCATGTAAACCCAAGCGACAACGATGCCGACGAGGTTCTTGCAGGCATAAAGGACAACCTCAGCACTCTGGTTTCAGAGTACGCTCTGTGGACTCCTATTAGCAGTACGCTCACAAGCATCAATGTAGGCGAGATGTACAAGGCACAGCTCTCTGCTCCGGCTACTCTCACCATTTCCGGTCTGCCAGTGGATGTAGCATCAACTCCGCTGACAATCAAGCCACAGTGGAACTGGATTGGCTACACGGCTTCTGGCTATATCTCGCTCGGAGAGGCATTCGCCGACCTTGACCCTCAGGATGGTGACGTGATTAAGGGACACAAGTCGTTTGCTACATGGAACCAGAACGAGTGGGTAGGTACGCTGACCACCATGGCAGCAGGCGAGGGTTACCAGTACTTCTCTTCCCGCGACAACGCTAAGCAGTTCTGCTACCCGTCATTGCTGTCGGACGGCACAGCTAATGCCAAGGCCATGACAAGTGCTGAGGCTAAGGCATACGCACAGGCTCAGAACGACATCGCGGCAGCACACAGTGGCAACATGACTGTCATAGCTACCGTGCTCGACTTCAACGGCATGGCTCGCAACAATGTTGAGGTACGCGTCATCGACGCAGACAACAACCTGCGCGCAATAAGCCGTGAGGCTGTCGCTGACCGCCACTTCATCACCATCGCTGGTGAGGAGCATGGTGCTGCCCTGAGATTCATCGTCAACATCGACGGTATGGACTACATAGTTCCCGGAGTGATGTTCTACAACGACGATGCAATCATCGGTACCTACAACGAGCCGCTCGTCATAGACCTCAGCTCGCCAACGGGCATCGGCAACATCGCTGCTGACAACGACGGAGATGAGAACACCTATAACCTCGCAGGACAACGCATCGACAACACTATGCGCCGACAGGTGGTTATCAGGGGCAACAAGAAAGTTGTGGTTAGAAAATAGCAGATAGGTTTTGAGGACTAAGGTCGAAGGTCAAAGGACTAAGGACTAAGATTAAAGGTTATGAGGTTATAAGGTTAAAACCTGAAACCTCATAACTTGAAACATAAAGACTTCAAAACCTTCAAGTAAACTATTTGTATACATGTCAACTCGTTAACTAAAAAACATGAGAAAGAAACAATTATTCATAGCACTATCATTGCTCTGCACGGCTGCCCAGCTGCCTGCACAGGGCATTCGAGACCAGTATGGGTCGAAGGCAGAGGCTTGCGAGGTCACAGACTCCTACAACTACAGGAAGTCTGACGGATACGTACAGTATGGTCAGATAGGATGGGAGAAGGAGGTCGCTTGGCGGCCTATACTGTATCTCGACAAATATGAGACTGACCACAGAGCGTACAACATAAACTCATTCTTCTACTGCCAGGTGATGAGCGGCAACAAGGTGCTCGATGACTGCGAGATTGTTGCTGTCAACAGCGAAGGACTCATCGTGGGCAACCAGTGTCCAGAACCTAAGCCGCTGAAGGCGCAGAATGCCGACAACACCGCCATCATGGCAATCTTCGGCAGCATGCCAGATGAGGAGATAAAGTTCAAGGTTGTGACAGGCACGGGAACTGACGATGACCCACTGGTGGAGCAATGGGCAGAGGAAACGCACGCCTTCGTACCTAACGGCATCACGGGACTCACCGACGAGGATGGCGACGGAAGGCCAGACACCTGGGCTCCAGTAGTACTGCATATTGGCTCCTCGGACATTCCCAATGGAATAAGGACCATAGATGCCAATGGCAGCACCACCGTTTACAGCATCAACGGCACACGCCTCGATGCTCCAAAGAAGGGTGTGAACATCATCCGAAAGGGTGACAAGAGCAGGAAGGTGGTAGTGAGGTAAATGGTCCTCCCCACCCTCCCTTAAAGGCAGGGAAACTCATCCCCAGCCCTCTCGGATGTGAGAAGGCTGGGGATTTTTCTATTAAGGATAGTCACTTACAGATATCTGCATAGGAGCTTTCGGATATATGTGTGGACTATGACAGATATATGCCGACTATGACTGATATAATCCTAATTCATCTCACTAAAAACAGCACAAAAGGAAAATACTGGATAATACTTGCTTTACTCTGAATAAAAATTTGTACATTTGCAGACAAATTTGTTAGTATCAAACACCGGACATGAATAATCTATATCTTCTTCAATTCTGCTGCATGATAGTAACCATCTGTCTTGCCTTGCTGATTTTCTTATCACGATATTATGTAAAATGGGTAAACAAGAGGTATGAAAAGTCACGCAAACTCCTTGGGTTATCAATGATTTGCCTGGCTGTACACTATTACTTCCAGATGCGCTTCGGACTGCGTGCCATGGGAGAAGACGTAGGCATACTGGCAAACATCATTTTCTATACCCCAACAGCATATCTCGTCACCTCGTCCATCATCAACCTTGAATGTTCCCGTCGCAGCACGAGGAGATGGCTACGGGGAGGCATGGCCGGATGCATCGCAGTTCTTACTACAGCAGGCATCTGGTATATGTTCAGCAAAAGCATACACTTTGGCAAAATGTTACACTTGCTATACATTCTCTACATTATCAGTATGCTGCTATTCATATTGACAAGCTACAAAGAGATACGTTATCGCAGACGAATTATTGAGACAGAGACGGCTGGCGACTTGTTGCCATACACGCGCTATATCTACGCAGGAGGATTACTGCTGATACCATGCGGATTACTGATTCTGTTCAGCATACTTTCCAGCAGCCTGTTACAAATATTCGGCACATTGGCACTTCTGTTGCTGTTCATCTTCGTTCTGAGCTTCGTTGCCTTGGGCTTCAACATCGTGCCCAGCGAGAATTATATTGACGACATCACAACACAGAAGTGCCTGGATGGGGATACAGAAAATCTGCCAGAGCAAGACATCAATGACCATCAATCAGACGAACGGATGGCACAGATAGAGAAAACTTTGGAAACATGGGCGGCATCAGGTGGTTTCAAAGATCCAACCGTAACCTTGGGCACTCTGTCACAGCAATTGCACATCATGCGCAGCGACCTTACCTACTATTTCGAGAAACATATCAAGCTCACCTTCCGAGTATGGCTTAGCGACATTCGTTTTCACGAAGTACAGCGGATGCTCAAGAAGTATCCCGAATATAACAATGATGCCATATCGATGGAATGCGGCTTTTCCTCACGTGCACATCTGTACAGAATATTCAAGCAGAAGACCGGCATGACGCCTGGTGAATGGAAATTAAGCTTGAAAGACAAGGAAAGCGACAACTAAAATAGGGAAAGAGACGACCGCAAACAGAGGAAAGAGACAACTATAAACAGGGAAAGAGACAACTAAAACTACTTCCCTATTTGTACATTGTGGGAAATCGCCTAACTTTGTTGACGTATTTACAGCCAATCTGCTTTTTTATATCTAAAGCAGAAATAAAGCTGTCGCCTGTCATGTGCTACGGACTAAGAAGCAGAGAAAACAAAAGTCCAAAAAACTGACAAAAATACGCAACAGGCTCTGACAGCGGGCACGCAACTCATACTTATACAACCAGGCGAGGTGACAGTATCCACAACTACATAATGGACTGTCTTTGGAGACAGAAGGTCACGCTCCTGGGTAACGGTGGTACCGAACATTGACTCACGGATAGTTACCGACATACTATCAGAACCGTGTAGAGCGATGTCTGTACCACCGTTTATTTGTATATTGACATGTATTAAACAAATCACCCAGTTTTTGCCCATCTCAGACGCAAAGCTTTGCAATCGCCAACGCAAAGCTTTGCAACCGCCAACGCAAAGCTTTGCAATCGTCCACGCAAAGCTTTGCATTTACCTACGCAAAGCTTTGCATCCGTCAATGCAAACGTTTTTGGGGAAAGGCACGATACATATATAATCTGTTCACGCATTTCAGTTTGCATGCAACAGCAGCAACCAAAGGAAAAATATCGATTTATTTCTTTGCCGTTACGTATGTTTTCACTATCTTTGCATCATATTGGGTATGCGATTGGAAAACCATACTATTAGAAAAAGCTGCGGCATGTCTGCAAGGATACCAAACAAAAATAGAAATCCACCTTAAACAAATAAAATTTATGAAACAGACAGAAAGAACACTGGTACTGCTCAAGCCATGTACCATCAAGCGTAACCTTATTGGTGAAATCATCTCTATCTTTGAGAAGAAGGGACTGAGAGTTGTAGGACTGAAGATGATGCAGCTTACCGACGAGGTGCTGTCAGAGCACTACTCACATCTGGCAGAGAAACCTTTCTTCCAGAGGGTTAAGGACTCCATGATGGCTACACCCGTTGTTGCCATGTGTCTTGAGGGCGTAAGTGCCATAGAGGTTGTACGCGTAATCACAGGACCTACCAACGGACGTACCAACTGTGTGCCGGGAACTATCCGCGGCATGTACTGCATGAGTTATCAGGAGAACATCGTTCATGCCAGCGACTCGCCCGAGACAGCAGCCGTAGAGCTGAAGAGGTTCTTCAAGGACGAGGAGATCTTTGATTTCCCACGCGAGCTCTTCGAGGTATTCTATGCAAACGATGAGTTCTAATAAAAGCTAACTGACAGGGATGCCCTCACAAAGACACTGCATTGCGGGCATCCCTACCGTTTTTCCACAAGACAACATCCACACAACTGCCTGCGAACTTGCTGTCACGTATAATTCTCCCTTCCAAGCACCTGTCGCCTTTTGTACATCACTACTGGGTGATGCGCTTCGACGGGCACCCGATAGAAATGACCATCATGCCTACCGGTTGCATGAAGTGGATGTTCCATCGCGAAAAACCCTTTGCCGTAAACGGCATATACGAGGCCAGCAACGTTGCCTCCGTATGCGGGCAATACCACGCGGCAGCCAACGTGTCCACATTCGAGCATGCTGACCTCCTGTTTGTATTCTTTCACCCCTATGCCCTGAAAATCATCATGGGCATGCCATGCAACATGTTTTCAAGCACCAACGTCGACATGGACGACCTCGGCATTCCGGAATTCAAGCTGCTCAAGAGAATGGTACTCGACGCAAAAACTGATGATGGCGCCATTGCCATCATCGAGAACTTCATAACACAACGGTTGGCACTAAACAACGACTTCGAGACTATCAAGAGGATGATGGCCGTTTGCAGCGAGATTGAGCATCATCCCAGCTCGTCTATTGACATGCTTGCCGACCGTGCCTGCTTGGGAGAGCGCCAGTTCCGCAGGTTCTTCGAGGAATATGTTGGCATGTCACCAAAGATGATGATACGCACCAAACGTTGCCTACAGGCTTGCCGTTCCATACAAAGCCTGCAAATAACCGACTTCAAGGATATTGTCTACCGTCTTGGCTTTACTGACCATTCACACCTGAATAAGGAGTTCAAGGCGTTTGCCGGAATGTCGCCGTCAGAATACATGGAGCACATCCGACACATACAGCAGGAAAACTTCCTCAGAGGCTACCGCGCCTACCATAAGTGAACAATGTCCGTTTTTTACAAACGCAGTTTGTTTTTTATCCATAACTTTGCATCCTGTTTTAATTTGTACAGACATGATGAGAAGATTTATTGTCATCCAGGCTCTTGCCATATCGGCAATTGCCGCTAATGCACAGGCTGCAACAGCAGGCGCATCCGACTCGCTAAAACTTGACACCCTCAATATTCACCAACTGCAGGAGGTTGTCATCAAGGGACAGCTGCCATATACACGTCTGAAAGGCGACGCCATGGTAACACGCATCACTGGCTCTACACTCGAAAAGGCCGGTACGGCACAGGACGTGCTGCGCAAGGTACCGGGAATAATAAAGAAAGGAGAAGACCTTGAGGTCATCGGACGCGGAAAACCTGTATTCTACATCAACGGACGAAAAGTATACGACAACGATGAGCTGAAACGACTGCTGAGCGACGAGATTGCAAGTGTTGAGGTCATCACCAACCCTGGTGCCATGTACGATGCTACGGTAACTGCCGTTGTTAGAATAAAGACTGTCAGAAGGCAGGGCGACGGCTTCAGCTTCAACACCTTTGCAAAGACCGAACAGAGTCTGCGCACAGGACTCAACGACCCGGAAGCACAAGTAAATGTAAACTACCGACACAAAGGACTCGACGTCTTCGCTTCAGCAAAGGAATGGCAATATCGCACAAACCAATGGAGCGACCTCGGACAGACTACTACCGACATCAGTACAGGGACAGAAATATTCAGATACGAAGGCGTATTGAAGCACCAGTGGCGAGGAATAGGCACACACCTTACAGGCGGTTTCAACTGGCAGATAAACGACAAACACTCTGTAGGAGCAAAGGTTGACTATGCCATATCGACTAAGGTAGACACAAAAGAACGTCTCGCAATGAACAAATACGAACGAGGCACACTAATAGAATCTGTTTGCAGCGACGGACACAACTGGAGCGACAAACCCAACAACACACTCGTCAACGCATACTATAACGGAAGTATAGGGAAACTGACCATCGACTTCAATGCCGACCTTTTCTTCACCAACGACAACACTCATCAGCTGATGAAGGAAACAGCCAACACAACCGACCGTGACATAGAATCTGTGACAACATCCAAGAACAACATGGCAGCCACAAAGCTCGTTCTCGCATATCCTATATGGAAAGGCATGCTCAACATCGGTACGGAAGAGACATTCATCGAACGCGACAATACCAACAACAGCCAAGGCACCGGACTGCCCAACTCAACATCTAAAGTCAACGACAAGACTTATGCCGCATTCATACAATATGGTGTAGCACTGAATGCCAAGACACAGGCAAGCCTCGGACTGCGCTACGAACATGCCGACTTCGACTACAAAGACATGCTCAATCCTGCCGACAATATGGAACGCTCTTACGACAACATCTTCCCTTCGGCATCAATATCTACACTGATAGGTAAGACAAGGATAGCTCTCGCCTACTCCAGCAGAACACAACGCCCGTCGCTGGGGCAACTCAACAACTCCATGATGTATCACAACCGCTTCGTAGTGCAACAGGGCAACCCAAAGCTAAAGCCGTCAATTGAGAACAACGTGTCACTTACAACCATGTTCAGCATGTTCACAGTAGGTGCAAGCTACTCACACTACTCTGACCTGATAAGCAACTGGAGCGAACAGATGAATGACGAAGGTATGATTAGAGTGTCGTACAAGAATATCGACAAGCCGCAACAGCAGATAAACATCTTCGCTACAGCCAACAAGACTTGGGGATGCTACACGCCACAATGGACAGCAGCCTTCGTTAAACAATGGCTCACACTTGACCTCGACAACGGGAAACGTACGTTCAACAAACCCATGTGGGTATTCAATGCCAACAACGCCTTCAGACTCAAGAAAGAATGGCAGATTGAACTCAACTCCGAATTCCACAGCAAGGCTAACTACAGCAATGTGGAGCTGACCAACAACTACTGGGCACTCGAAGCCGCCGTACAGAAGTCATTGCTCAAAAACAACGCACTGACACTGCGACTCTCATGGCAAGACATATTCCAGAAAGGAAACAACGACGTCTTCATCGACTACGGAAGCTACAATATACGGCAAACCAATACAATGGACTACAACCGCCTTATCCTCACCCTGCGCTATAGTTTCAACCCGGCACGCAGCAAATACAAGGGCACAGGTGCAGGACAAGATGCACGAAACCGTATCGGAGCAACAGCAAAGTAGACTCGACAGCGGATACTGACAGATGAACCAATTATATTGCGTCAGCAACTCTATAATGCCAGGAGCTGCATGTATGCTATACTTTGGGAGTCATTCTGTTTCAACCTCGATTGGTACGCTATGATACGACATCTTACCACATGTCTCCATGAGAGCCGTGAGTAAACATTCATTCTGCTCAAGCATTGAATTGATCTATAGTTTTTCAACAAACTCCTTCGGAAGGATAAACTCATCTACATATGGCTTGATGGTTTCAACACCACCCTGCATGGTAGGAATGGCGTATGTCTTACCATGCAGACCCACGCCTTCGCCCCATACAGCGCCAAACCTATTGTATGCCAACCGTGCAGCACCGCCACCATGTGCACCTGCCAGATTGCTGCCAAAGACAAATATCTCGTTCTCTTTCAGCTCCGAAATCCTTTCGGGGGTGTATTCTCTGTTGTACATTAAAATTGAATTATCAGTTATTGCAATAGCCAAATCTTCTAACCCCCAATCAGGGTGCTGAACGACGAGTTTCAATTGAGCATGATTTAGATTTGTGCGCAGATATGATTCAAACAATGGGACATTGTCTTGCTCCTGTATATATTGTTCTATCCGTGCTTGCTTTTTTACATCATAATACTGATGCCAAGAATTGGTAGGAGTTGCCCAGTCTATTACAATTCTTCTTTCCAAGTGCTCAAAAGCCTTTATTTGCTCCAAATCTAAAAGCACTTCGTCCTTTACTTTTGGATTATCCCTTTTACCATTTATTTTATACACTCCAACGAAACTTGCTGTCTTTTTTCTTCTCCAATGAAAGAAACAAGGTATTTGATGTTCCTCATATTACGGGCTAACTGCTCGCTTTGGTATTGCAAAAAGAGATCTTTGCGATACACGTAAAGAGCGTATATGCTTGTTATATTGGTCGGGAACGGACTACCATTGACAAACAACTTTGTTTGCTCTTCCTCCTTGCCCAGTTTAGTACGGCTATCCGCATGACGAAGCATTTTTATGTAGCGTGGACTCGTGTTGTCAAAAGACTTGTTTGTGCAAGTAATGATGCCAAATACTTGACAATATCATCAAATTTTCACTACAAACAATAAAAATTAAGTATATTATGCTTAATTATGAATTATTATTTTGTATCTTTGCCCTTGAACAAGAGAAAATTATCATGGCAAAATTAAATCGGATAAGAATCGTTCTAGCAGAACACGACCTGAACAACAAGTGGTTGGCAGATAAGCTTGGAAAGGATCAGGCAACTATTTCCAAGTGGGTCACCAATACCACCCAGCCCAGCCTTGAAGCCCTCATTGCAATAGCCAATGCGCTTGAAGTGCCTGTGCAGGAGTTGGTGAGACAGGAAGAATTCAATCAAGAGAAATAATCTTGATTGCAAATGAACGTATCTAAAGCAAAGACCGCAACAATAATGAATAAATTCACCATACAGCAACTCCAGCAGATGCGCGAATCCGAAGACCGCGTTGAGTTCAAGGCGGGAGAAGGTGGCAATGTTTCCTACGATGGTCGAGGCAAGACCAATCCGAAGGATCGTCGCCGTTGCATCCTTGGCTATGTCATCGCCCTTTGCAACGAAGGTGGCGGTCGGCTCGTCATAGGCATGCACGACAACTATCCGCATCGTGTCACAGGCACTCGCCAGTCGCAAGATGCCATCGGACAGTTGGAGTCTGACATTTATCGCGACACAACGATTCGTCCAGAGATTTACGAACTCTATGACGAAGAGAAGCATCGTGTCTTGGTGATTGAGGTTCCTTCACGTCCTATCGGCAAAGTCTTCAAGTTCGAGGACGTACCATTGATGCGTGTTGGCGAAGAACTTAAGCCAATGTCCGATGCCATGTATCTCAAGATATTGCAGGAGTCAGAGCCTGACTTCTCTGAGAAAATTTGCGAAGGACTCTCGCTTGAAGACCTTGACGAAGAAGCTATCCGTGTGATGAAGCAAGGCTATGCCCAGCGCTGGAACAAGCCTGAATTTGTAAGTACACCAACTTTGCAGGTGCTCCATGATTTTGCTCTCATGAATAAGGATGGTCAGTTGACCAATGCTGCCCTCATTCTTCTGGGCAAGTCAGAAGCAATACGCAAGCATTTGTATTGCAATCGCGTGACTGTAGAGTACCGCCTATATCACTCTATGATAGAATACACTGCACGTCAGGAATTCCAAGAGCC
>SAMEA3663036__coassemble_64_pt1 | contig 47940 bp, 33 predicted proteins | sample SAMEA3663036__metabat2_high_PE_031 | metagenome-assembled genome bin SAMEA3663036 (sample SAMEA3663036) | pig gut metagenome | biome: pig gut; feature: pig-associated habitat; material: faeces | place: France | collected 2012
CAAATACAGAGCACACTGCTATAAATGGTAATCACTCGAAATGTCGGATGACCCATCTTTTACAATCCACAGAAAAGGTCAAAGGACGCACCCTAAATGTAGAGTGCGTCCTTTGACCTTAAACCGTAGTTCTTATAGCTCTGTTTACTCCGCTCGCTTTTGGTGAGGAGCAGAAGCGGGGGCTATTTAGGTGGTTTTAGTAATTTCCACCTTTAATCAGCTCGACAGCCTTCATGACGATATCATTTAATCAGCTCGACAGCCTTCATGACGACATCATTGGTCTCGTTCATAATCTGGAAATACTGGGACATGTCCCACAAATCACGGGCCACGAGTGCCTTCAGCTGAACCTTCAGGGCGGCAATGGTGTGTTTCAGCTCTTCGTCGTCCTTAGCCTCAACCTTCTGCTTCTTTCCCTCCTCGATGATACCGTCGATGACGCTCTGCGGTATCTCGAAGCTGTTGTTGAACTTGTCAAACTGCTTGTACTCCGCCTGCAAAGCCTTGCGGTGGACATCGATATAGCGGAGGTTGGCATTTACGATGATGCTCTTGGCGGCAAGCTGTCTGTGCAGTTTGGTGTAGCGGGTAGTATCCAGGGGAACAAAGAAGTCTGGCATAATTCCGCCTCCGCCATATACGGTGCGATGGCGGCGCAGGGTGTAGTACTTCAGCGAGTCTGAGAAATGAATGGAGTCTGCGCTATACAGCTCTCCGTGCTTGTATCTGTCGTCAAGCTCCATCTCGTAACCCTTCTTGTCGCCCTTCTTGTAAGGTTTCTGTATGCATCGTCCCGAAGGAGTATAGTAATGGGCTATGGTGAGCCTAATCATGGAACCGTCACGGAACTCAATGGGGCGCTGCACCAGTCCCTTGCCGAAGGAACGGCGTCCTACCACCTGTCCACGGTCCTGGTCTTGTATTGCGCCTGTGACAATCTCTGCAGCAGATGCCGAGAACTCGTTGACGAGCACCATTACTTTGCCGTTAAGGAGCTTTCCGTTGCCATGTGCACGATATTCGCGCCTCTCTACGGTACGTCCCTCTGTGTAAACGATAAGGTCGTTCTTGTGCAGGAACTCGTTGGCTATGTCGACGGCAGCCTGGAGGTAGCCACCTCCGTTCTCCTGCAAGTCCAGGATAAGGTCTTTCATGCCTTGTTCCTTGAGCCTCGCCACACCATCCATAAACTCCTGGTATGTGGTTGCTCCGAAATTGCCAATGCGTATGTAGCCCACTTTCGGCCTGATCATGTATACCGCATCGACGGTGGTGACGGGTATCTTGTCGCGCGTGACATCGAAGGTCAGCAAGCCATCGACACCACGGCGCAGGATGCCGAGCCTCACGGTTGTGCCCTTCTTTCCACGCAGACGCTTCATAATCTCCTCTTTCGACATTTTCACGCCCGCTATTGCCGTATCGTTGACTGTCACAATACGGTCGCCAGCCATGATGCCGACTTTCTCTGACGGACCTTTGAGGACAGGCTGTATGATGAGGAGGGTGTCCTCGACCATGTTGAACTGCACTCCAATGCCGTCGAAAGAGCCTTGCAGCGACTCGTTGAGTGCCTTGGTTTCCTTGGCAGTAGAATAGGACGAATGAGGATCAAGCTTGGAAAGCATGCCCACAATGGCATCCTCAACGATCTTCTCCTCATCGACAGAGTCCACATAAAGGTTGGTAACAGCCATCTCTGCCATCTGCAACTTGCGGAGCTGGCTGTCGCCGGAGAAATTGATTTTCAGCTGTGCGCCTGCTGATACTGGCGCGAGACTAAGAAGTGCCACGCAGGCACTAAGAAATTTATAAGATAGTATTTTCATTTCAATATGTTTTCACTCTTCACTCTCCTCCGCAATGTCCTTCTCCACGACAAGGTTGTCGATGATGAAGTTCTGGCGCTCCATAGTGTTCTTTCCCATGTAGTATTCAAGTAGCTTTGCTACCTGGTCGTTCTTGTGTAGGGTAACCTGCTCGAGTCGCATGTCAGGACCGATGAAATGGACAAACTCTTCAGGACTTATCTCTCCAAGACCCTTGAAGCGGGTTATCTCCGGGTCGGGCCCCAGCTCTTGTATGGCCTGCTGCCGTTCCTCGTCGCTATAGCAATAGCGGGTTATGAACTCGCTTTTCTTAGCCGTTGCGGGGGTATCTTCTATGGCCTTCTTGTTCTTTATCTTCGTCTTCTTGTTGCGCACCCGGAAGAGAGGTGTCTGCAGAACATAGACATGTCCCTTCTTGATGAGGTCCGGGAAGAACTGAAGGAAGAAGGTTATGATGAGCAACCGTATATGCATGCCGTCGACATCAGCATCGGTGGCCACTATAACCTTGTTGTAGCGCAGCGTGTCGAGGCCGTCCTCTATGTCGAGCGCAGCCTGCAGGAGATTGAACTCCTCGTTCTCATAAACCACCTTCTTGGTAAGTCCGAACGAGTTGAGGGGTTTTCCGCGTAGCGAGAATACAGCCTGTGTATTGACATCGCGGCTCTTGGTGATGCTTCCACTTGCTGAGTCACCCTCGGTGATGAATATGGAGCTTTCCTCCTTGCGCTCGTTCTTTGCATCGCAATAGTGTATGCGGCAGTCGCGCAGCTTGCGGTTGTGCAGGTTGGCCTTCTTTGCCCTCTCACGTGCCAGCTTAGTGATGCCAGCCATAGACTTACGCTCCCGCTCGCTCTCCTTAATCTTCTGCTCCAGGATGTCTGTGCAGTCTTCCTTATGGATGTGCAGGTAGTTGTCGACCTCACGCTTGAGGAAGTCGCCGACATACTTGTTGATGGTCTCGCCATCGGGCGCCATGAGCGTGCTGCCCAGCTTAATCTTGGTCTGGCTCTCGAAGACCGGCTCCTCGACATTGATGGCTATGGCAGCCACAATACCGTTGCGGATGTCGGTATACTCGTAGCTCTTGTCGAAAAATTCCTTGATGGTCTTGGCGATGTGCTCCTTGAACGCACTCTGGTGGGTACCGCCCTGAGTGGTGTGCTGGCCATTGACGAAAGAGTGGTATTCCTCTCCATACTGGTTGGCATGGGTGAAAGCAATCTCTATATCCTCGCCGACGATATGCACGATGGGATAGAGTCCGTCGTTGGTCATATTGTCATTGAGAAGGTCCTCCAGTCCGTTGCGGCTCTTTATCCTGCGTCCGTTGTACATGATGGTAAGACCGGAATTGAGGTAAGTATAGTTGCGCAACATGGTTTCCACAATCTCGTTGTGGAAGGAATAGTTCTTGAAGAGGGTGTTGTCGGGCTCGAAGTAGATTAGCGTGCCATTCTCATCGTCTGTGTCGGAAGTGGTGTCGCCAGTGATATTTCCCTTCTCGAAAGTCAGATGGCGTACTTTCCCGTCACGGAAGGACTTGACCTCGAAGTGCGAGCTTAGTGCATTGACGGCCTTCACACCCACTCCGTTGAGTCCGACACTCTTCTTAAACGCCTTGGAGTCGTATTTTCCTCCTGTATTGAGCACGCTGACCGCCTCGACAAGCTTTCCTTGCGGGATGCCTCGGCCGTAGTCTCTTACTGTTACGGTAAGATTGTCGGCGACATCTACTTCTATCCTGTCTCCAGCGTGCATCTTGAACTCGTCGATGGAGTTGTCGATAACCTCCTTGAGGAGCACGTATATACCATCTTCGGGAAGGGAGCCGTCGCCCAGCCTGCCTATATACATACCGGGTCGTGTGCGCACATGCTCCATGTCGCTGAGGTGTCGGATGTTGTCATCGGTATACTCAACAGGCTGCTGGCCGGCCTGCGCACTCACGTTGTCCGGCTCTGTGCCGGCAGGAATATTGGTTATAGTATCTGACATTTATCAGTATATTTGTGGGTTGTAGGTGTAGTACTTACGTGTATCAAATAAACTTCTTGTAACATTTGCGGCGCTTGTGGAGATGTGTCTCAAAAGCATCCCATTGTCCCTGTACATTGGAGTTGGTCTCCATCTCCACCTGTGTCTCACCCCACTTGAAGCCGTATTCCTGATAGCGTGGGATAAGGTCGTAGAAGAGCAGGGCGTTGGCACCCTTGGCACGATATTCAGGCAGGAAGCCTATAAGCAGCAAGTCTACGCCCTCAGTCTTGTGGAACTTAATGGCCCTGAGCACGTGCCACCATCCAAACGGGAAGAGACGGCCACGATGGCATTTCTGCAAGGCTTTGGCAAGCGAGGGAATAGTGATGCCCAGTCCGGCCAGTTTGTCGCCCTGATTGCCGTCCTCGATAACCGTGATGAGATTGAGGTCTGCCAACTTGAGATACATGTCGACATACTGGTCTATCTGCCTATGCGTCAGTTCCGAGAAACCATAGAGGTCCTTGTAGGTTTCATTGATTAGCTGGAAGATGCGTTGGCCATATCCACCCTGGAAGATATCCTTCTTGGTGAGTTTTTTAATCTTGAGGTTGTAACGCTTGGCAACCATCTGTGCTATCTTGGCATACCTTTCGGGCATCTTGTCGGGAACAGTGACCTTGAACTCCACATACTTGTTGTCGACGATATAGTCTTCCATGGCCTCGATATGCTCGGGGTAATATGGATAGTTGTATATTGTCGGCATCGTGCCAAGCTGGTCAAAGCCCCAGGTAAGCATTCCCTCGGGGTCGAAATCAGTAAAGCCGAGCGGTCCGACAATCTCCGTCATACCCTTGGACTTGCCATAGTCCTCAACAGCCTTGAGCAGGGCTGCCGACACTTCTCGGTCATCGATAAAGTCTATCCATCCAAAGCGCACGCTCTTGCGATCCCAGCGCTTGTTGGCCTTATGGTTGATGATGGCTGCAACGCGTCCGACTATCTTGCCCGACTTGTAGGCAAGGTAATATTCAGCCTCGCAGAAGTCGAAGGCCGCATTACGGTCGTGGCTAAGAGTGTTGTAATCGTCGCTATAAAGAGTAGGCACATCATACTCATTGCCTTCGTACAGGTCATAATGGAACTCTATGAAGGCTTGCAGGTCTTTCTTGGTCTCGACCTTCCTGATTTCTACTGATGACATCTGGGTATTGTTTTTTTATCTTAGGCAGCATGACTGTAGCTGCCATATTAAACTTGGTTTTTAAACAGATCTGGCATACTCCACTTACGGGAATAAATCCTTGCAAAGATATGAAATAAAACCGAAACCACCAAGATATATAAGGATTTTTGAGTTTTCTTGGATGCCTTGACGGCTCAGCGAAGATAAAAAACCACTCAAAGCCTCTGGCAACGGAAGAGGACATGAGCCGACGAGGATGTTGTGGTGGCAAGCAGATAGGTGTCGCCACCATCCTTGAGCTTAAGACGCTTGCGCAACTCGGCTACTGTCAATGGGAAATTGCGTACCGTGATGTTGGCTTTGTCAAGACCGGCCAGCATGGCTCGCAGTTCCTTGCGGTTCATGGTCGACTGGGCAACGACGCGGAAGCGGCGGCCTGGGAAATCAGGATGATCCATGGACGAGGCAAAGAAGTGGGAATTGGGACCTACGGCACGGATGCCATACTGACGGCACAGGTGCGCAAAGCATCCTGCCTTCATGATGGAAGCGTTTGGCTCGAAAAGATATTCTGGAATGATGTTGTTTGCCGGAAGGAGGGGAATGTCGGAAGCCAGGCTGTCATCGGCTACGGCAAACACCTGCGCATTATTGGTACAGGTAAGAGAGAAAGGCTTCTTGCCGTGGGTGACTACTATAAGGAGTTCCTTGCACTCGTTGTCAACAGATACGATGTGCACCTCGGAGGCAGAGGCGGAGGTGAGGCGGGCATTGACGGACTTCACGGCACTATGCCAGTCGAGCATCGGCGACAGCTTCACCATCACCACCTCGCTTTTAGACATCAGCAAGGGTAGCAGCTCAAGAAGGTTAGGGGTGCAGTCCTCGATGCCATAGGTACGGGAGCCATGGGAGTCGCGGCGGGCAGGGTCGAGATATACAACTGACGCGAAAGGCATAGACGAGGCATAGGCTACGGAGTCAGCGCATACTACTTCAGCCTCGGGAAGTCCAAGCAGAGGAAGATTATGGGTGGCGAGGTCGCACAGCTGCCTGTTGCGCTCAACATATACGGAACGCATGCCAAGTGAGGATGCCAGAAAAGAGAAGTCTACGCCAAAACCACCAGTAAGATCAACGAAAACAGACTCCTGGTCAGTGCGTGTGCCATCAGACAACAACCTGGCGGCCAAGGCAGACTTGTAGGCTGCGGTCTGCTCAGACGAGCATTGCTCCATGGAGAGATGCGGAGGGTACAAGAGGCCGTCAGTACAAGCCCAAGACGGCAGCTTGCGCACGGCAACCTGCCAACCACGTATCTGGTCGAGGGCAAAGGCTGTATCAACCTCGGGATAGCGGGAGGCTACGAAGGCCAGGTCACGGACATCCTGTTCACGATGCTTGCGTATGAATTCTTCGGTATTCATAAATGTATCTCTGTCTACAGTCTGCTACAAATGGCATGTCAGCCCGATACGGAACTCGAAAGTGCTGGCATTGACATCGGGATGGCTATGATAGTGGGTGGCACGGATGAAGTAGCTGCTGGAAGCATTGATGCTCACAGAGCCTTTGACATCAAATTCCCATATAGGATTGATGACCAACAGACTGGCATTGCCCTTGTCGCCCTGGGCGTTGAGGAACAGAGGGTTTGTGTTGGCAAGGTCCTTGTGCTCGTAGCCCTTCCATGTGAAGATGCGGTAGTAGTCGGACTTGAGGATAAAACGTCCGAAGTTTCTGAACTCCAGATGGGTCTTGGTCTTTAGCGAGAAGCCAGAGCCCATATTGTAGTCACGGTCGATAATGTTATAGTAGTCACTCTTGGTTCCGCCAAGAAGAATACCACTAAGGAATACTCGCTGCTCCAGTCGCGTGAGTGCTCCTGTCTGTGGGAAACGCATCATTATACCAGGACCGAACGAGGCCGCCTCTGATATGCGGTAGGGTGTCTGGCTGCTGCCATCCTTGACTGGCTTTGAGTCGTAATAGTTGAAATGCTGATAGATGCCGAACTCCACATCAAGCCTGCGCTCAGAGAAGACAGGCGCGCTCCATATTCTGCCCATAAGGTGAAGGGCGTTGATGAGGGGCTGGTTGGCCGACATACCAATCTTCACGTCGGCAGAGAAATAGTCGTATGGCTTGTTCTCACGCTCGTTGAACGGGTCGCCATACTCAAGATATATTCCTACGTACGGATTCCATTCGCCACGGAACATGGAGCCGTCGTCTGCAAGATACCTTGCTCCAGCAGTAACAGAGAAATCAATAGGAAAACGCCTGTAGTCATGATAAGGCTCGGCATCTGGCCGTACTTTCCAGGCATCGCCACGGCACATGCGGTTGAGACCACGCATAGGATTGACGGCAGTAGCGGCAAATTCACGAAGAAACCGCCGGAAACCGCGGGTGCGGTCGTTAAGAATGACGTTGCTCACGCGATTGGCAATCTCTCCTATGCAGATGCCTCCGAAAGTGGTGGCCATGAGGTCGTTGATGGCAGCCGGCTCTATCTCGCCACAGAACTCCCACATCAGGGAGCCGCCAAGGGCATACGGGGCAGACTCCCAGAAGGTAAGCCCGTTGCTGCGGGCGGCATTGTAGTAGAGATTGCCATGATAAGGATGGGCGAACAGATTGGTGGAGAACTGATCGTTGTCCCACACAAAGCCCTTCTGGAAATTCTTGTGTATGGTGTGCATGTTGACCTCGGCAAACTCCTCGTTCAGAACAAAGCGGTCGAAACAATGTACCAAGACATTGATGCCTGCGGCCTCAAGGGCTGCCACCCACGGATGCTTGGATGTGCCGCCATCACTGTATGTAGCCCCTACACCATCGTCAAAGCGCTTTACATCAGGCAGCTGGGCAGAGCTGCTTCTATGGTATCTCATCGTAAGACCCATCTGCGCTACAAGCCCGTTCTTATAATGTCGGTTATGGGCGTAATAGCGAGTGTCGCCATAGCCCACGGAGCCATAGAGACCGAGGTAGCGGTTGAGCTGATAGTCGGCATTCAGATGTGCTTGAAGGGAATAGAGTCTCTCTGGCTTGTCAGCCTCGTCGCGGAAGGTCTCTATATGGTAGTAGCCGATATCGCCACTCAAAGACAGACGGGGCGTGACGTTGAAATATTGTCCCAAGCGGTAGAACACGGAGCCAGAGAACTTCGAGTCAAGACCCATATAATGGCTTCCCACACCTATAATATTATATGTGGAACGGTTTCGGAAACGTAGCGCGCCATTAATCTTCGAACCCGTGCCTACGAAGGCCATATAGTCGATGCGCGTCTTGGGGTTGATATTGACAAGTCCTATCTTGTGTGCTATGGTGTCGCGGGTATAGTTGACAAGTCCTACCTGCACTCCACGTGGATGGCTCTGGGCAACATTGATGAGTCCTATCTGCGACCCGTTGAGCGTGTCGGCATAGTTATAGGCTGCCATCTGCAAACCACGCATGTAGGAAGCGGAGACGTTGGCTGCGCCTGCTATCTGTAGCCCCCTGTCTACACCAGAGCTGATATTGGTGATTCCACTAATCTGGATACCTCTCAGACGGTTGTTTATATTGGAGATGGCTCCTATAGACAATCCCCTCTGCTTAGTCACGCCATTGATAAGACCGATATTGAAAAAACTCTCGATTGTTGTGTCGGGCATAACACGGAAATCTCCGAATGTTATCGGCATGGCATAAAGCTGCCGCGACTCCTGCGCCCAGGAATCACACGTAAAGAATAGCGACACCACAAAAGATAGTAAAACCTTATGCATCATTCTGGTCAATATTAAATATGTTCCAATTGCAAACTTACAATATTTTCATGGAATGAGCAATAAAAAAGAGGATTATCGACTTCTCCCCATAAAAATATCTCCACACAACATAAAAAAACAGCTCCCGCAAACAATGTTGCAGGAGCCGCATTTTATACAATACGGGTCGGCAAACGCGCAACCCATTGCTGTGTAGTGTCTGATTAGTCAGCCAACTTAGCCTTCAGGAACTCACGGTTGAGACGTGCGATGTTGGCAATGCTCTCATTCTTAGGACAAACAGCCTCGCAGGCACGTGTGTTTGTACAGTTACCGAAGCCCAGCTCGTCCATCTTGGCAATCATAGCCTTGGCGCGCTTGGCAGCCTCTGGACGTCCCTGTGGCAGGAGTGCCAGCTGGCTAACCTTAGAGCTTACGAAGAGCATGGCAGATCCGTTCTTGCATGCTGCCACGCATGCTCCACAACCGATACATGTCGCACAGTCCATAGCCTCATCGGCATTCTCCTTCGGAATAAGTATGGCGTTGGCATCCTGAGCCTGGCCTGTACGGATGCTTGTGTAACCTCCAGCCTGGATAATCTTGTCGAATGCAGAGCGGTCAACCATACAGTCCTTGATGACAGGGAAGCCTGCTGAACGCCATGGCTCAACGGTTATGGTATCGCCATCGTTGAAGCGACGCATGTAGAGCTGGCATGTCGTAGCACCACTCTCGGTCTTTCCGTGAGGAGTTCCGTTGATGTAGAGCGAGCACATACCGCAGATACCCTCACGGCAGTCGTGGTCGAAAACAAAAGGTTCTTTACCTTCCTCGATAAGTTCCTCGTTGAGGATGTCGAGCATCTCAAGGAACGAGGTATCATCGGGAATATTCTTCATCTCTCGTGTGTCAAAATGGCCTTCTGCATTAGGACCATCCTGCTTCCAATATTTTAATGTAAAAGAAATATTTCTTGCCATATCTTTTTTAAGTTTACAAGTAAACGAGTTGACAACTGAAACAAAATTAATTCTTATAGTTACGTGTCTGTACCTTTATAGCCTCATACTCAAGAGGTTCCTTGATAAGCTCAGGAGCCTTTGCATCGTCGCCCTGGTATTCCCAGCAGCCAACATAGAAGAAGTTGGCATCGTCACGCTTAGCCTCTCCCTCTTCTGTCTGATGCTCCTCACGGAAGTGACCGCCACAGCTCTCCTCGCGGTGGAGTGCGTCGTAGGCGATAAGCTCACCCATGAGGATGAAGTCACGCAGGTGAATAGCCTTGTCAAGCTCGATGTTGAGTCCTTCCTTCTTTCCTGGTACGAACAGGTTGGTGTCGAACTCCTTGCGCAGAGCCTTAAGCATCTTCAGACCTTCTTCCAGACCAGCCTTGGTACGTCCCATACCAACATGCTCCCACATGATATGGCCAAGCTCCTTGTGTATAGAGTCAACAGAGCGCTTGCCCTGTATACCCAACAGACGGTCGATTTCCTTCTGTACGCCCTCCTCTGCCTCGGCAAACTCTGGCAGATCAACAGAGAGGCGTGGCCACAGACTCTGGTCGGCAAGATAGTTCTGGATTGTATATGGAAGAACGAAGTAGCCGTCAGCAAGACCCTGCATGAGGGCAGAAGCGCCAAGACGGTTGGCTCCGTGGTCAGAGAAGTTGCACTCTCCGATGGCGAACAGACCAGGAATGGTTGTCATCAGCTCGTAGTCTACCCAGATACCACCCATGGTATAGTGGACAGCAGGGAAGATCATCATCGGGTTGTAATACTTCACGCCATTGATTTCCTTAGCGAACTCGCCAGGGTTGACGTCGGTAATCTCCTCATACATGTCGAAGAGGTTGCCGTAACGCTGCAAGATCTGGTCGATGCCAAGACGGTTGATAGACTCGGAGAAGTCAAGGAACACGGCAAGACCTGTGTTATTCACACCAAAGCCCTTGTCGCAACGCTCCTTGGCAGCACGTGAGGCAACGTCACGGGGAACAAGGTTACCGAAAGCAGGATAACGGCGCTCCAGATAGTAGTCGCGGTCTTCCTCAGGAATATCGCTGCCCTTGATTTCGCCAGCCTGGAGTCTCTTGGCATCCTCAATCTTCTTCGGAACCCAGATGCGTCCATCGTTACGCAGAGACTCAGACATAAGTGTCAGCTTCGACTGCTTGTCACCATGAACAGGAATACAAGTTGGGTGGATCTGAACGTATGACGGATTAGCAAAATAGGCACCCTTACGATAGCACTGGATGGCAGCTGTACAGTTGCAGCCCATGGCGTTGGTAGAGAGGAAGTATGTGTTTCCGTATCCACCAGTTGCTATAACAACGGCATTTGCGGAGAAACGCTCCAACTTGCCGGAAACAAGGTTCTTTGCGATGATACCGCGTGCGTGGCCGTCTACAATTACGACATCCTCCATCTCGTAGCGGGTGTAGAGCTTTACCTTACCCTCATGAACCTGACGGCTCAGAGATGAGTAGGCACCAAGCAGAAGCTGCTGGCCAGTCTGACCCTTGGCATAGAAGGTACGCGATACCTGAGCACCACCAAAAGAGCGGTTGGCAAGCATGCCACCATACTCACGTGCGAAAGGAACGCCCTGGGCAACACACTGGTCGATGATGTTGTTGGACACCTCAGCAAGACGGTATACGTTGGCCTCACGTGCGCGGTAGTCACCACCCTTTACAGTATCATAGAACAGACGGTATACTGAGTCGCCGTCATTCTGATAATTCTTTGCTGCGTTGATACCTCCCTGTGCGGCGATAGAGTGTGCGCGGCGGGGAGAATCCTGAATGCAGAAGTTCAATACGTTGAAGCCCATCTCACCAAGCGATGCGGCAGCACTTGCACCAGCAAGTCCGGTACCAACAACGATGACATCAAGCTTCAACTTGTTCTTGGGGTTCACCAGGCGCTGGTGAGCCTTATAGTTAGACCATTTCTCGGCCACGGGGCCTTCAGGTATTCTGGAATTTAATGTCTTAGCCATAATGTTATTTCTCTATTTGATTTCAAACAATAAATTAAGGATTATGCGGCGCAACAGCAGCAGCAAAGGCTCGGGGCGCAGCCAAAGAAGAACGCGAGAACTACCACGAGGAAGCAAACCATCAGGATAGTAACGTATGCTATGCCGATGGCCTTCCAGCGGCAGAACCAAACCTTACCATTCCAACCGAGTGTTTGCATGGCGCTCCAGAAACCATGAGAAAGGTGGAACCAGATTGCAACGAGCCAGATGACATACAGCACCACAAAGACAGGGTTGCCGAATGTCTCTTTCATAAGACCAAAGCCATCAGAGGGTGAAAGAACAGTCTCCATGCCTACAAGCTCTGCAAACATCATGTTGTACCAGAAGTTGAACAGGTGAAGAAGCAGACCAAGCACAACGATGATACCCAGGACAAGCATGTTCTGAGATGCCCACTCTACCTTTGCAGGACGGTCGGTAACAGCGTAGCGCTCTGAACCACGAGCACGACGGTTCTGTGCTGTAAGAATGAATGCATAGACGATGTGACAAACTGCCAAAGCCGCAAGACCAAGGGTAGCTGCAACAGCATACCAGTTAGCACCAAGCAGTTCGCAAATCGTGTTATAAGCCTCTCCGGAAAAGAGTGCCGCAACGTTCATACAACAGTGGAACGTCATGAATAGAATAAGTGCGATACCAGTTACGGACATCACCACTTTTCTACCAATTGATGAATTGATTAACCACATAAATGATTGATTTTTAATTATTTAAATGTTAGAAAAATTAAATTTCCTCAAACAAACCACTTCAACATGTATCAGACTGACAGCCCAGTCCTCCCTTTTTGTAGGTAGAAGGAGCCTCTTTCTGACTGCAAAAATAATAAATAATGATGATAAATCAAAAAGTTTTTTAGAAAAATCCAATTTTATTTCCTACATTTGCAAACAAAATCAAAACATACAAAATTGTTGCCGCCAACAGAAGCGGCAACCAACAAAAACAAACAAATATGGTTTTCAACTATGATGTCATAGTAATCGGAGGAGGACACGCCGGATGCGAGGCTGCCACAGCTGCTGCCAACATGGGGGCAAAGACTTGCCTGATAACCATGGACATGAACAAAATCGGACAGATGAGCTGCAACCCCGCCATCGGAGGAATAGCAAAAGGACAAATAGTAAGAGAGATTGACGCTCTCGGCGGACAAATGGCTATGGTGACAGACAACACGGCCATACAGTTCAGGATGCTCAACAGAGGAAAAGGACCTGCCGTATGGTCACCAAGAGCGCAATGCGACCGAGGAAAGTTTATATGGGAATGGCGAAGGGTTCTTGACAACACGCCCAACCTTGACATATGGCAAGACCAAGTATGCGAGATTATTGTCAGCAACAACGAGACTGTTGGGGCGAAGACAGTATGGGGTGTAACCTTCTATGCCAAGGCAACAATACTGACCGCCGGAACTTTCCTCAACGGATTGCTGCATGTAGGCAAGCAACAGCTACCAGGAGGACGATGCGCCGAACCCGCCGTGGAGAGACTCACGGAAAGCATAACCAAGTGGGGTATCAGGTCGGCAAGAATGAAAACAGGCACACCTGTGAGAATAGACAAGCGGAGCGTACACTTCGAGGACATGGAGGTTCAGCCTGGCGAGAACGACTTCCACAAGTTCAGCTACATGGGACGAGAGAGGAAACTGCAGCAGCTTCCATGCTGGACATGCTATACCAACAAAGAGGTCCACGACACCCTGAAAGAAAGGATTGCTGACTCACCTCTATACAACGGACAGATACAAAGCATCGGCCCACGGTACTGCCCGTCCATCGAGACAAAACTCGTAACCTTCCCCGACAAGGAGCAGCACCCACTGTTTCTTGAACCTGAGGGCGAGGACACAAACGAGATGTACCTTAACGGTTTCTCCTCAAGTATGCCTATGGACGTTCAGATTGAGGCCTTAAGGAAGATACCGGCTCTTAGGGACGTAAAAGCCTACCGACCCGGGTACGCTATAGAATATGACTTCTTTGATCCTACACAACTAAACCACTCGCTCGAATCGAAGATTTTGAAAGGTTTGTTCTTCGCTGGACAGGTTAATGGAACAACAGGCTACGAGGAGGCAGGAGGCCAGGGAACGATTGCTGGCATCAATGCCGCCATCTCGTGCGGTGGCGGCAGTCCGTTTGTCATGAACAGGGACGAGAGCTACATAGGCGTGCTAATCGATGACTTGGTAACAAAAGGTGTGGATGAGCCATACAGGATGTTCACTTCGAGAGCGGAATACAGGATATTGCTCCGTCAGGATGATGCTGACGCACGACTTACGGAGAAGGCATATAATATTGGTATAGCAAAAAGGGACCGTATGGACTGGTGGATGGAAAAGAAGGCAGCTATCGGAAGATTGGAGAGTTTCTGCTACAATACATCGGTAAAACCTGTGGAAATAAATCCTGCATTGGAAGCCATCGGCACCACCCCACTCCGCATGGGTTGCAAGATTGCCGACCTCTTGGCACGTCCGCAAGTAAGCATGGACACTCTAAAGGAAATCATCCCAGCACTGAAGGAAGAAATCAACAAGGCCGACAACCGTAAGGAGGAAATAGCCGAAGCTACCGAGATAAGAATTAAATACAAGGGATATATAGAACGAGAGAAAGTTGTGGCCGACAAAATGCACCGTCTTGAGAATATAAAGATTCGTGGACATTTCGACTACTCAAAGCTCCACGAAATCTCAACCGAAGGGAGACAGAAGCTGGAGAAAATCAACCCCGAGACCCTTGCTCAAGCAAGCAGAATACCGGGAGTAAGCCCGAGCGACATCAATGTCCTGCTCGTACTCATGGGTAGATAAAACAACAGGCCGGAACACTTCACTTAACGCTTCGTTACACAACGTTACACAGCACACAACCTTTGTTCCACGTGAAACAGAAAGCAACATAAAACATTGAAAACAAATAAATTAATAATTAAAGTATCACTTAAAAAATGAACAATCAGCTATTAGTGGACAACCTGCGCTGTATACAGGATTGGCCTATCAAGGGAGTTAACTTCAGGGATGTGACAACGCTATTCAAGAACGCCGAATGTCTGAAGGTGATAACCGACGAGATGTACAACATGTACAAGGATAAAGGTGTGACAAAAATCGTTGGCATAGAGAGCCGCGGATTTGTCATGTCAAGTGCAATAGCGCTAAAACTAAACGCAGGTATCGTTCTATGCCGCAAACCAGGAAAGCTACCTTGTGAGACCGTACAGGAAAGCTACGCCAAGGAATACGGCATAGACACAATAGAAATACATAAGGACGCCATAAACGAAGAAGACGTAGTCCTACTTCATGACGATTTGCTCGCAACAGGCGGAACCATGAAGGCCGCATGCGATCTCGTGCGTAAGTTTAACCCAAAGAAAATTTATTGTAACTTCATCATTGAACTGAATGAGGAGTTCCCGAATAGCAGAGACATATTCGACAAGGACGTCGAGATTACCTCATTATTAAAATTCTAAATTCAAAGCACAAGCACAAGGATGTCGTTCCACGTGGAACAGCATCCTTAATAAATATTATTTGAAGACCTTAATTAATAATGAAGAGAGAGGAAGAGAACAAAAGGTTGGAACGGCTAAAGAACATAGTTCTGAATATGCCGGACAAGCCAGGAAGCTACCAATTTTACGACATAAACAACGAAATCATATACGTAGGAAAGGCCAAGAGCCTGAAGAAGCGTGTATCAAGCTACTTCCACAAAGAGGTAGACCGATACAAGACACGTGTGCTGGTATCGAAGATTGAGAACATTACGTATACGGTCGTAAACAGCGAAGAGGATGCCCTACTGCTCGAAAACTCTCTCATAAAGAAATACAATCCCCGATACAACATATTACTAAAAGACGGAAAGACATATCCAAGTATTTGCATAACAAACGAAGAGTTTCCAAGGGTCTTCAAGACAAGAACGATAAACAAAAAGACAGGCACATTCTTTGGTCCGTACAGCAACATTGGCAGCATGTATACGGTTTTGGAACTTATAGCGAAAATCTTCAAGCCAAGGAAATGCAACATGCCGATGACCACGGAAGGCATAACTTCGGGAAAATACAAGCCATGCCTGGAATACCATATACACAACTGCTACGGACCTTGTATCGGAAAGATATCTATGGAAGAGTACAGGGAAAATACCAGGCAAGTGAAAGAGATTCTGAATGGCAACACCAGAGAGCTTGGTATGTGGCTATACAACGAGATGCTGAAGAAGGCTGAGGAAATGAAATTCGAAGAAGCTGAGGAACTCAAGAGAAAATATGTAATGCTTGAGAATTTCATGGCAAAAAGCGAGGTTGTCAGTTACACCATAAAGGATATTGACGTGTTCTCTATAGTCACCGAAGAGAACGACAATATGGTATTCATAAACTACATGCACGTTAAGAACGGAACTATAAACCAGAGTTTCACATTCGAATACCGGCGTAAGCTCTATGAGACCGAAGAGGAGCTTCTGCTGACCGCTATACAGGAGATAAGAGAGCGTTTTGACAGCCATGCCAAAGAGATAATAGTGCCGTTCGAGATAGACTGGAAAATGAAGGATGCAGACTTCTTCGTTCCTCAGCGAGGCGACAAGAAACATCTGTTAGAACTATCTGTAATGAACGGAAAGCAATACCGTTTTGACCGTCTTAAGCAGGTTGAGAAACTCAATCCCGAACAGAAATCTGTAAGACTAATGAAGCAGCTCCAGACGCTATTGGGATTGGAAAAAATGCCATACCATATAGAATGTTTTGACAACTCTAACATATCAGGAACCGATGCCGTAGCTGGTTGTGTGGTTTTCAAAGGTATGAAACCAAGCAAGAAAGACTACCGTAAATACATAATAAAGACGGTAGTTGGACCTGACGACTACGCATCCATGCAGGAGGTAGTCAGACGAAGATATTCAAGAATGGCCGAAGAGGGTACTACCCTACCAGACCTAATAATAACAGACGGCGGAAAGGGCCAAATGAGCTGTGTAAAAGAAGTTATATGGGACGAAATGAAGCTCAGCATACCAATAGCCGGTCTTGCAAAAGATAATCGCCACAGAACAAACGAATTGCTGTTTGGATGGCCTCCTAAAACAATAGGAATAGATGTGAAGAGTGAGTTATTTAAGGTACTGACAAACATTCAGGACGAGGTTCACAGATATGCCATAACATTCCATAGAGACAAGCGTAGCAAGAGTGCACTGCATAGCGAGCTGGATGACATCAAAGGGATTGGCGAGAAGACCAAGGAACAGTTATTCCGCCACTTCAAGACAATAAAAAAGCTGAAGGAGGCTTCGTTAGAGGAAGTGGCTACTGTCATAGGACAGGCGAAGGCAAAGATATTAAAAGAGAATTTGTAAGCATATAGAGTTGTTCCTTTTAAATTCGAAGAACAAACCTTCATTCTGTATATAACTAATTAATACACTGGTAGTTATACAACATAAAAGATATTGTAGTACATTAAAAAAAACAATTGTAACAGGAACAAACAACTATTAATTTTTATCTAAAAAGCCTAGTATTGACTTGTTACGAAAATTAAATGGATTCCTAAATAAAAGGGCATTCACAAGTATACGTTTGCAAGGATAGTCACAATGCTTTGCATTGACGGTCATGAAATATATTATCCTAAATGAAGGCGCCTTTTCCAGCAAAGCTTTGCGTAGTCGGATGCAAAGCTTTGCGTGGGCGATTGCAAAGGTTTGCGTGGGCAGATGCAAAGCTTTGCTTGGGCAGATGCAAAGCTTTGCGTTGGCAGTTGCAAAGCTTTGCGATGGCGGTTGCAAAGCTTTGCGTGTAAGATGGACAAAACTGGCAGAAAAGCGTCCGTCCTATTCGTGATAAGATAAAAGGGGAGAAAAGATTAACCAATATAGGCCACTGTAGCTTCGTGGGGAATTTCTGCAGAACTCAAGATTCACACATATTTGTGGACACAAAGTCTAAATGGAAAGGCAGAGAACATAAAATAAAAAAAAGGTTTCCTAGTCTCACGACCCGGAAACCATTATAAATTTTTGCAAATTAATAACGAAGTCATAATACTCTCACGAGCGGAATGATTCAACTCAAACTAATACTCAAGTGCTATAATTGCCGTTATCCACTCTTGGCGGCAATTGTATGTGTTATACGATTTTCGATAAAAGGGCTATTTGATACTCCAAAAAGGAAATATCTTAGCTTAACAGGTGCAAAGATAGAGAATAAAGCGGAAACTGCAAAGAAAAAAGGCAAAAAAAATTTGTATATATATAAAAAAAAGGTAACTTTGCAATAAAAAGGTACATGAGAACTGTAATTCAAAGGGTAAAACATGCCTCTGTGACAATAAACGACAATGTAAAATCAATTATAGGCGAAGGCTACCTGATTTTGCTCGGTGTTTGCGAGGAAGACAGCGAGGAAGACGTAGACTGGTTAGTAAAGAAGATTATAGGTCTTCGTGTGTTCGATGACGAGAACGGAGTAATGAACCGTTCAATAATGGACATCGGAGGTGAAATATTGGTCGTTAGCCAATTTACCTTATACGCAAGCTACAAGAAAGGCAACAGGCCATCATGGCTAAGAGCCGCCAGGCATGAGATATCTGTTCCGTTATACGAGTGCTTTTGCCGCAAACTGAGTGAAGCTCTCGGAAAGGAAGTTGGCACGGGAGAGTTTGGAGCATACATGCAAGTGGAACTGATAAACGACGGACCTGTGACAATATGTATGGATACAAAAAATAAAGAATAGCAGAAATAGAATGACAATAAGTGACGCTCAGAAATTGGTCGACGATTGGATAAAGACCTATGGGGTGAGATACTTCTCCGAACTGACCAACATGGCCTGTCTGACAGAAGAGGTTGGAGAGCTCGCAAGGGTTATGGCCAGACAATATGGCGACCAGAGTTTCAAGGAGGGAGAGAAGGCAAATATCGGCGAAGAAATGGCAGATATTTTGTGGGTTCTGCTCTGTTTGGCCAACCAAACAGGGGTAGATCTTACTGAAGAGCTACAAAAAAGCATAGAAAAGAAAACTAAAAGAGATAAAAACAGACATCGAGAAAACAAAAAACTTAAATAAAGAACTAACAAAATGGAAGAGACAAAAAGCAAATACGACGAGGCTCTGGAGAAATACGACACCAGCCTCAACGACAGGGAAGTACGTGAAGCCGTTCAGAAGATTATTGCTGAGAAGGTTCACGAGAACGACACAGCCGATGTGAAGAAATTCCTATTTGGCAGCATAGAGTTGACTACCCTGAAGACCACCGACTCTGACGTTAGCGTGATGGCATTTACTGAGAAGGTCAACCAGTTCGACCAGCAGTACCCAGACATCCCGCACGTGGCAACCATCTGCGTGTATCCATGCTTCGCGGAGGTTGTAAAGGACACTCTGGAAGTAGAAGGTGTAAACATTGCCTGCGTTTCAGGCTCTTTTCCTTCTTCGCAGGCCCTGCTTGAAGTAAAGACCATTGAGACCGCTCTGGCCATAAAGGATGGCGCAGACGAGATTGACATGGTGATGCCTGTAGGAAAATTCCTGCAAGGCGACTACGAGGGCGTTAGTGACGAGATACAGGAAATGAAGGCCGTCTGTGGCGACCACGCCTTGAAGGTCATCCTTGAAACAGGCGACCTTGTTACATCAAGCAACATCAAGAAAGCCTCCATTCTTGCCATGTACGCCGGTGCGGACTATATAAAAACCTCTACTGGCAAGGAAAAAATCTCTGCTACCCCAGAGGCTGCATACGTTATGTGCCAGGCTATTAAGGAATACTACGATGAAACGGGCATACAGATAGGTTTTAAGCCAGCTGGAGGCATCAATACCGTCATGGATGCAATTACCTACTACACTATCGTAAAAGAGGTTCTGGGCGAAAAATGGCTTACCAACAAATGGCTGCGCCTTGGAACAAGCAGATTGGCAAACCTGCTGCTGAGTGAGATTGAGGGCAGTGAGGTAAAATTCTTCTGAGGAAAAACAGGTCTGAGTGGCTGACATGAAGCCATTGACATAATTATATAGCCGTATCAAATCCATCTAAAGGGAAATGATACGGCTATAATATTGTCGTAAATAGCTATAAGTCAGCTAAAGATTCCTTTCAATCATAAAGTCAAGATAAGCCTGAAGAGCCTGCCTGACATCTTGTTTTTCCACGTATTTATCGATAAATTCCTGGGCTTGAGCATAGAATTCCCTCATTCGACTAACCGCATACTCAATTCCTCCATGTTCCTTGGCGTAGGCAACAAGGGTAGCTATCTCGTCGGGTGTAACTGTCTGATCCTTGACCTTATATGCCAACTGTCTGATTGCAGGGTCATCCGTATTGTTGACGGCATAGATTACAGGCAAAGTGAGCTTTCCCTCTGCCATATCGTTGCCTGTGGGCTTTCCGATTTCGGGCGACTCGTAATAATCGAATATATCATCCCTTATCTGGAAAATCATACCTATATTAGAGCCAAACCGTTTTGCCTCCTCAACAACATCGGGCGATGCTCCCACAGATAGTGTTCCTATGCCTGCGCAAGCCTCGAAAAGAGCAGCAGTCTTCTGACGTATAACATCATAATAAACCTGCTCGGAAATAACCTCGTTGGAAATGTTTGTCAATTGCAAAATCTCACCATTTGACAAGGTCTGCCCCAAGCGTGCCAGATATGCAACAATCTCCTTGGAGCCTGTCATGGCGACATTCAGTAGTGCGGTGGACAGAATATAGTCACCAACAAGCACGGCAACCTTATTGTCGTAGGTGGCATTTACACTCGCCTGGCCCCGACGCTGACTGCTCTCATCCACAACGTCGTCGTGAACAAGACTGGCTGTATGAAGCAGCTCCAATCCTATGGCCGAATGGAGCGTCACATCGGTGACATCGCCAAAATTCTTTGCTATCAGCAATATCAGCATCGGACGCATCCGCTTCCCTCCCCTATTCTTGATATGTTCAAGGGCCTGAGACAAGAGTCCGTTGGCATGGGAGAGCGAAGAATTGAACAAACAGATGAAGTCATCAAGCTCGGTCGTTATAGGCTGGCGTATTTGTTTAATATAATCCATAAACTGAAATTTGATACAAAATTAGTGAAAAATCGGGAATTGTGGCAATTTTTTAGTAATTTTACGGCAAATATAAAGATTTTATGGATAAATTATTTCTTTTAGATGCCTACGCCCTCATCTATAGGGCCTATTACGCATTCATCCGCACGCCACGCATCAACTCCAAGGGGCTGAACACGTCGGCCATTCTTGGCTTTTGCAATACACTGAACGAAATCATCAACAAAGAACACCCCACGCATATCGGAGTAGCTTTCGACCATGGGAAGACATTCCGCCACGAAGCTTTTCCTGAATACAAGGCACAACGGGAAGAAACTCCCGAGGACATAAAACTCTCTGTACCTATTATAAAGGAACTGCTCACCGCATTCAACATCCCCATATTCCAATGTGACGGCTTCGAGGCCGACGATGTAATTGGCACCCTCGCCACCAAAGCCGGAGCGATGGGGATAGAAACTTATATGCTCACACCAGACAAGGACTACGGCCAACTGGTTACGGAGAACGTGTTCATCTACCGGCCACGACATGGCGGAGGGTACGACATTATCGGCGCAGGACAGATAGAAGAGAAATACGGCATAAAGAGTCCCGCACAAGTAATAGACCTGCTGGCCTTGATGGGCGACAAGGCCGACAACTTTCCCGGATGCCCAGGTGTCGGTGAGAAGACAGCCGTGAAGCTTATCAACGACTTTGGCTCCGTAGAGGAACTAATCAGCAGGTCGGCAGAGGTGAAAGGCAAACTAAGGGAAAAAATTGAGGCAGCTGCAGACGACATCCGAATGTCGAAGTTCCTCGCTACCATCCGTACGGACGTTCCCATAGAACTCAACCTCGACAGTCTGAGACTCGTAGAGCCTGACAAGGAAAAACTAAGCTCGCTGTTTGCAGAACTGGAGTTTAAGACACTTGCGGACAAGTTTCTTAATAAAGGTGAAAAGAAACAAAAAACAGATAACATCCAACTTTCTCTCTTTGAAGAATTTCCGACCAACGGGAAGAATGAAAGCGAAAATTCAATTCTCGCAAGCATAAAAAACAGCCCACACGACTACAAACTCGTTGATACACAAGAGAAACTAACGGAGTTATATGACTTTTTACGGACAAAAGAAATTTTAAGTTTAGACACAGAAACAACTTCAACGTCTGCTGTTGATGCAGAATTAGTTGGTCTGAGCTTCTCGGTCGAGGAAAATAAGGCTTTTTATGTTCCTATCCCAAGCAATCGTGAAGATGCGTTAAAAATCCTATCTTTTCTTAAACCACTCTACGAAAACCCAGCCACCCTCAAGGTCGGTCAGAACATCAAGTACGACTACGAGGTTCTGATGAACTATGGCATAAGGCTACAAGGCAGGATGTTCGACACGATGCTCGCACACTACATCATCCAACCGGAGCTTCGACACAACATGGACTACATGGCCGAAGTGTACCTGAAATACCAGACCATACACATCGAGGAGCTGATAGGCCCCAAAGGCAAAGGCCAGAAGTCCATGCGCGACCTTGACCCAAGCGAGGTGTATGAGTATGCCGCCGAGGATGCGGACATTACACTACGGCTCAAAAACGTGCTCGAACCAAAACTGAAAGAGATTGGCGGCGAGCATCTGTTCTGGGATATCGAGATGCCGCTGGTACCAGTATTGGCAGACATGGAAATGAACGGAGTGTGCTTAGACACCAAGGCGCTTGCCGACACGGCCAAAGTGTTCAACGAGAGAATGAGCACCCTGGAAGCCCGCATCTACGAGCAGGCAGGAGAGCAGTTCAATATCTCCTCGCCCAAGCAGGTTGGAGATATCCTTTTCGGCAAGATGCAGATAATGGATAAACCCAAAAAGACCAAGACTGGACAGTATGTCACCAATGAGGAAGTGCTGCAATCCCTGCGCTCGAAAGCTCCAATAATAGACGACATCCTGGCTTACCGTGGTTTGAAGAAGCTGCTTGGCACTTACGTAGAGGCATTACCAAAGCTGGTAAACAAACGGACTGGCCGCATCCACACATCGTTCAATCAGGCTGTTACGGCTACTGGACGTCTGTCGTCGAGCGACCCAAACCTTCAGAACATACCCGTTAGGGACGATGACGGGAAGGAAATCAGGAAATGCTTCATTCCCGAGCCCGGATGCCTCTTCTTCTCTGCCGACTACAGCCAGATAGAGCTGCGCATAATGGCCCACCTGTCTGAAGACCAGAACATGATGGAGGCTTTCCGCAGCGGACACGACATTCACACGGCCACTGCAGCAAAGATTTATCATGAGGAATTGTCTGACGTGACACCAGCACAGAGAAAGAAAGCCAAGCAGGCCAACTTCGGCATCATCTACGGAATAACGACTTTCGGACTTGCACAACGCATGGGAATAGACAACAAGGAGGCCCGGCAGCTCATAGACGACTATTTCCGTACCTTCCCAAAAGTTGGCGAGTATATGGAGACGGCCAAGCGCATGGCCCGAGCAAAGGGATATGCCGAGACCCTCTTCAAGCGCAGACGTTATCTTCAGGACATAAACTCAAAGAACGCAACCGTGCGCGGATTTGCTGAGCGCAACGCCATCAACGCACCCATACAAGGCTCTGAAGCCGACATCATTAAGGTTGCCATGATACGCATACACAAGAGGTTTGCCGACGAGGGCATCCGCTCGAAGATGATACTACAGGTTCACGACGAGCTCAACTTCTCCGTCTACCCTGAGGAAAAGGAACAGGTGGAGAAGATTGTAAGGGAGGAAATGGAGAAGGCATACATCCTGAACGTACCCTTGGTGGCAGATGCCGGATGGGGAAGCAACTGGCTTGAGGCACACTGACAAACAGCAGGCATGGGAGGCCGGCCCCGATTGGGCTCGCTGCCCATGCATCAAGCATCAGGCAAATGTATGATTGCAATTTACGCGAAAAAATATTGTAAACTCAGTTATAATTAGTACCTTTGCAACAGAGTATGCGTATTTACGCAGAAACCACGTTATAACAAAAACAGAAAAACTATATAAAGACATGTCATTAAAATGTGGTATTGTGGGACTGCCCAACGTGGGCAAGTCCACACTTTTCAACTGTCTGTCGAGCGCAAAGGCTCAGGCAGCCAATTTCCCTTTCTGCACAATAGAGCCAAACCTTGGTGTGATAACAGTTCCTGACGAGCGACTTACCAAGCTCGCCGAGATTGTCCATCCGGGCAGAATAGTTCCCGCAACCTGCGAGATTGTCGACATAGCAGGCCTTGTAAAAGGTGCTTCGAAAGGCGAGGGATTGGGCAACAAGTTCCTTGGCAACATCCGCGAGTGCGATGCCATCATACATGTTGTACGTTGCTTCGAGGACGACAACATCGTTCGCGAGGGAGGTGCGCCCGTAGACCCGCTTGAGGACAAGAGCATCATAGACACGGAGCTGCAGCTCAAAGACCTTGAGACGGTGGAGGCACAGCTTGCCAAGAACCAGAAGATAGCCGCCATCGGCAACAACAAGGACGCCAAGGTGCTGGTAACGGTACTGGAGGCATACAAGGAAGTGCTTGAGCAGGGCAAGAACGCACGTTCGGTAACCTTCGAGAGCAAGGAAGAGCAGCAGGCCGCACACGACCTGTTCCTGCTGACCACCAAGCCTGTACTGTATGTTGCCAACGTCGACGAGGCAAGCGCCAAGTCGGGCAACGACTTCTCACGAAAGGTAGAGGCCATAGCCGCTGAGGAGGGTGCCGAGTGCATGGTAATAGCCGCCAAGACCGAGGAGGACATAGCCTCGCTTGAGACCTACGAGGACAAACAGATGTTCCTGGAGGAGCTTGGGCTTGAGGAGAGTGGCGTCAACCGCCTCATCAAGAAGGCATACGCCCTGCTGAACCTTGAGACCTTCATCACAGCCGGCGAGATGGAGGTGAAAGCATGGACATATCACAAGGGATGGAAGGCGCCACAATGTGCCGGAGTAATACATACCGACTTCGAGAAAGGCTTCATACGCGCCGAGGTCATCAAGTACGACGACTATATACAATACGGCTCTGAGGCTGCTGTCCGCGAGGCGGGCAAGCTCGGCATCGAGGGCAAGGAGTACGTTGTTCAGGATGGCGACATCATGCACTTCAGGTTTAATGTTTGATGACAGTATAATATTTTAATGTATAATTTCCGCTGACTACATGGAGCTACTGTCATACATATTCTGGAATCCCGACGACACCCTGCTGCGCATAGGTAGCTTTGGCATAAGGTATTACTCCCTGTGCTGGCTGGCAGGGCTTGCCGGAGCCTACTTCATGGTAAAATGGCTGTACCGTGACCAGCAGATTAAGGAGTCGCTCTTCGAGCCGCTGTTCCTATACTGCTTCATAAGCATCCTCGTTGGTGCACGCCTCGGCCATTGCCTGTTCTACGACCCTGCCTACTACCTCTCGTCATGGGACCATTTCGTGGAGATGCTCATTCCTATGCGTCACCTTGCCGACGGCTCGTGGAAGTTCACGGGGTATGAGGGACTGGCAAGCCACGGTGGTACCCTCGGCCTTATCATCGGCCTGTGGCTATATTGCCGCAACCTGAAGATGAACATCTGGACGGTTCTTGATAACATAGCCATAGCAACCCCCATTACAGCCTGTTTCATACGCCTGGGCAACCTCATGAACTCCGAGATTATAGGCAAGGTGACAGACGTGCCCTGGGCGTTCATCTTCACGAAGGTTGACCAATATCCGCGCCATCCTGGCCAGCTCTATGAGGCCATAGCCTACGCCCTGTTCTTCTTCGTGGGCTGGTTCTTATACAAGAAAGCCAAGACGCGCGTTGGCACGGGATTATTCTTCGGGCTTTGCCTTACGCTAATATTCACTTTCCGCTTCTTTGTGGAGTTCACAAAGGACATACAAGTAGACTTCGAGGCTGGCATGCCTCTCGACATGGGACAGCTGCTCAGCATACCATTCGTCATACTTGGTGTAGCATGCATGAAAGGCGGAAAATGGATGGGCAGGCTGGGAGCAAAACAGTAATAAATCAAAAAACCAAGTTTATTATCAAAAAATAAAGGCAAAGATAATTGGATGATACAAATAATTCAATTATCTTTGCCACAAGATATATTGTCTACGGACAAAACACTACTTAAATAATCAAAAAAAAGAATACAATCAAACAACAAATTTGACCTAATCAACGAGATACAAGCATCAAACAAGATATACAAATTATCATAAACATATAAAAAACCTAAAACAATTCGAACATGAACAAGACGTTTACTTTAGCAGCACTCGGCCTGCTATTGGCCGTTAGTGCAAACGCTCAGAAGGTCCGCAAGACTTGGGACTTCAGAGAAGGCTTTAGCTCTGCAACTGTAGCCAACCTGTATGCCGACATGGAACAAAACGGTACGGCTGCACATTGGCGCGACTGGGAGAAAGATGCTACCCAATCAGGAAAATTCGGTTCCACATTCTGGTGTGCCGACAATGGTTCTACCGTCAATGCAGACAATGAAGCCGTAACTATTGTCAACGGTGAAGAAGTACCTATTCCGGAATTGTCAGGATTGGACATGAAAGGCATCAAAGCCAAAGGTCTTATTCTTGCTACCGGCTATCCCCAGGCCGAAAACGAAGATGGCTTCAACGGTATGTATCCAGCCTACGGAGGCTTCATCTGGCTCAATGGTAAAGGACTGGTATTCAAAATCAAGCAGGTACTGAAAGGTACTACCCTCCGCATCGGCGTGGAGTCTCACAAGAATACTGAGGCCCGTGGTATCAACGTTGTTGTTGACGGAGTAACCCTGACTGCTACCGAGGGTAACCAGACACCAAAATTCTTCGACGAGGTGGTTTACGACATACCTGATGATACCCCCGACGTTGACGACTACACAGAAGTAACCATCAAGTCAACCAACGGCTGCCACATCTATTATATGATTGCAGGCGAGGGCGATGACCCCAACGACAGCAAGACAAAGATTGGCTACCTCTATGGCGGCAGCGCAGATGCTGACAACGCTCTCGCTCTCATTTCTGCCAACGAGGCATATCAAGTGACAGCCATTGATGTTACCGGCGATATTAGTGAAGTTACGGCCGACTCTCTGCAAGGCTTCGATGTTACAATTGCAAGCTCTACCATAGCCGCCGACAACAGCATCGTCGGCGTTCTCAAAGAGGCTATGCCATGGACACCCGTGCTCAACCTCAACCCCAGCCTGTATGCAGCTTGGGGCGAGCAGTATGGTGAGGCTGTAGAGGCAGGCAGCTTCGGCAAGACCAACGTTCCAAATAACGACCTCTTCGACAACATCACCCTCATACCAAATACGGAAGCAGGACTGGAAGAAGGTTATTCTGGTATTGTATTGACCAATGGCACACCGGTAACAGGTGTAAATCTCGGCTCATATTTCGCTGACGATGACATTATTATTACCGACACGGAAAAAGACATTGTTATCTCACACGCCCACAACATCTATCACAACGGTTACCTGTACCTGCCATTGACACAGGAAGCGCTCGCAGACGCTTACCAGGAGGCTGACGCCACCACTACCCTGCTTAACAACGCCATCAGCATGGTAGCAGACTCGAAGAGTGAGATTACAAAAGTTCCAACTCCTACTTTCAGCCTGGAATATAAGAATCTCAATACCAACGTAACCATCAAGTGCGCAAACACCAGCGCAAAGATCTACTACACCACCGACGGTACTGAACCTACAACAGAGAGCACTCTGTATGAAGGCCCATTCAACCTTACCGCCGAGACAACTGTCAAGGCTGCTGCCATAGCAGAGGGCTACAATCTTAGCGATGCTGCCGAGATACTCGTAGAAATGAAGAACCAGGCCGCAGCACCTGTCATCACATCTGAGTTGCTCGATGGCAAGACCGTCGTTACCATCAGCTGCGAGACTCCCGACGCTACCATCTGGTATAACTATTCTGCAAGCACAGACAGCACAAGCTGCTCCAAGTACACAGAACCGCTCACCTTCACCGATAGCAAGACCATCTCTGCATTCGCCATCAGCGAGGCATATGTCCAGAGTGAGCTGGCAACAGAGGACATCCTTATCCGTAATGCCCAACTGCGCATAGACGAAGTTGCACACATGGATGCCAACCCAACAGAATACAACGGCGGCTCAACCAGCACTAAGTACTACTTCACATGGGGTAAGGACAAGGCTGCATATCCTTACTACGACGAGACATCTTATGAAATAGTAACAGGTTCTGACGGTCAGGACTCTATCGTATATACAAGACTGAACCCAGAGGAGACCGTAGACTTCGGTAACGGTTGGAAGATAGTATCCCGCGGTCACGTTATGATATGGGAGAGTATCAAGCCGGGCAAGGTTATTGGCGTAGGCACAGCATACAATCCCGCAACTGTTGACGACCTTGACACACTTGTCACAAACTATTATATCAACATTGGCGAATGGAACACAAGCTATCCACGCAATGGCGTCATCGCCACAACCACAAAGCATGCTGGTCCTTTCGACGTAGTTGCATTCATCTCCAACGGTAACAGCGGCGGCTCACCATTAATCGTTTTCGAGGTTTCCAAGGACAGCGTAGAGTGGGAGCAGATTGGCGACACCTGCGTGCTCGCAACCCAGCGTCTGTACAAGAAGTTCACCCGCAGCTATGAGGGCAGCGACGAGGTATACGTACGCACACGCATCGCTGACGGCAACTCTAAGGCAGGCTTCTACGACATCTACATCATGAACCACGGCGAGAAGTCAGCAGCACGCGAGAACCAGCTTGCTACAGGTATCGAGGATATCAACAGCGAGGCTGCCGGACAGAAGGCTGTTCCTGCTGGCATCTACAGCATCAACGGTACACGCATCCAGAAGATGCAGCGTGGCATCAACATCGTCAAGATGGCCGACGGAAGCGTAAGGAAAGTACTCGTTAAATAAGACCAGACCATAATTATCCAATAACCAACACGGGCTGCAAGCGTTGACTTGCAGCCCGTGTTAGTTACAGCGCACGTAGGTAAAATAAGCAACACACGTAGGTGAGATTGGGTACTCAAGCAGGTGAGACCGGTCACTCACTCGGGTGTATTTTGCCCTCTACCTGCCTGTCAGTATCTTCTTAATGTCATTAAGCTTGTTCAGCGCCTCAACGGGAGTGAGGTTATTGATGTCGGCGTGCAGTATCTCGTCCCTTATCTGGCTCAGCACAGGGTCGTCAAGCTGGAAGAAACTCAGCTGTACTCCCTCTCTTGTTTGGGCAATATTTCCCGTCGACGGCTTGCCAACGCTTCCCACCTGGGAGTTGTCGGCCTCAAGCTGCTGCAATATAACGTTCGCACGCTTTACGATACTTCTCGGCATACCGGCAATCTCGGCAACATGTATACCGAACGAGTGCTCAGACCCTCCCCTGACGAGCGTTCGCAGGAAGATAACCTTACCATCGACCTCCTTCACACTCACATTGTAGTTCTTTATCCTTGGGAAGTTCTTCTCCATCTCGTTAAGCTCATGATAGTGCGTGGCAAAGAGTGTCCTGGCCCGGGCTCTCGGCTGCTCGTGAAGATACTCTACTATGGCCCAGGCTATGGATATGCCGTCATAAGTAGACGTTCCGCGTCCCAGCTCGTCAAACAGCACCAGCGAGCGGGGTGTGGCATTATTTAGAATGTCAGATGCCTCGGTCATCTCCACCATAAACGTAGATTCTCCGAGCGAGATATTGTCTGACGCTCCCACTCGTGTGAATATTTTGTCCACCAAGCCTATTCTCGCGCTCTCTGCGGGCACGAAGCACCCCATCTGCGCCATCAGTACCACGAGAGCCGTTTGGCGCAGCAGAGCGGACTTTCCGGCCATGTTTGGTCCTGTAATGATTATTATCTGCTGTTTCTCGCTGTCGAGCAATATGTCGTTGGGCACATACCTCTCCCCTACTGGCAATTGCATCTCGATGACGGGATGTCGTGCCTGCTTGAGGTCTATTACGTCCGACGAGTCAACCACCGGTCTGACATACCTGTGTTCCTCAGATGTCTTTGCAAAGCCCAGCAAGACGTCGAGATGAGCCACCACGTTGGCGTCAATCTGTATCTGCGGCATGAACTCCTGAATATCTACCACAAGCTCGTTGAAGAGTTTTGTCTCAAGTGCCACTATCTTCTCGTCAGCACCGAGTATTTTCTCCTCGTATTCCTTCAGTTCCTGAGTGATATACCTCTCGGCCTGAGCCAGGGTCTGCTTTCTCACCCACTCTGCCGGTACCTTGTCCTTATACGTATTCCTAACCTCCAGATAGTAGCCGAAGACGTTGTTGTAGCCCACTTTCAGCGATGCTATTCCCGTAGCCTCGCTCTCTCGCTGCTGTATCTCGAGCAGATATCCTCTGCCGTTATGCGATATCTCCCTCAGCTCGTCCAGCTCCTTGCAGTAGCCTGTAGCTATGACATCACCCTTAGCGACAAGCTGCGGAGGGTCTGGCTGTATCTCCCTTTCTATCCTCTCTCTGATGCTCTCGCACAGGTTCAGTTGCTCACCCATCATGTTCAGTCCCTTGCTGTCGGCTTCCAAACAGGCCCTCTTTATAGGAGCCAAAGCTTCGAGGGCCGTCTTCAGCTGCACCACCTCCCTTGGTGACACCCTTCCCACGGCTATCTTCGAGATGATGCGCTCCAGGTCGCCTATGCGATGTAATTGCTCATCTATCACCTCTCTTATATCTGGCTCGCGGTAGAAGTGCTCAACCATATCGAGCCTTTGTCTTATCGGAGACTCATCCTTGAGCGGAAACACAACCCATCGGCGAAGCAGTCGGCCTCCCATAGGCGTTACCGTCCTGTCGATGACATTGAGCAGACTCGCCCCATCATCCTGCATGGGCTGGAGCAACTCAAGCGAGCGTATGGTGAACTTATCGAGCCGGACATACTTGTCCTCTTCTATCCTTGATAGCGATGTTATATGCGAGATACTTGTATGCTGCGTAATCTCCAGATATTGCATGATGGCTCCTGCTGCCACTATGCCGCTGTGCAGATGGTCGACACCGAAGCCCTTGAGCGACTTCGTTCCAAAATGCTTTAGCAGTTTCTGCCTTGCGTTCTGCTCCGTGAACACCCACTCGTCCATCTCAAAGACACAAAACTTGTTGCCAAAGTAGCGTTCGAAATCCTGCTTGCGTCCCCTTGTGTACAGCACCTCCTTTGGCGAGAAGTTGCCAAGCAGCTTCTCTATGTAGTCGTAGGTGCCCTGCCCTGTCAGGAACTCGCCTGTAGAGATGTCGAGAAAACTCACTCCGCATGCGCCCTTACCAAAATGCACAGCCGCAAGGAAATTGTTCTCCTTGTAGTTGAGGACGTTGTCGGACATGGCGACACCTGGCGTCACAAGCTCCGTGATGCCTCTCTTGACAAGTTTCTTGGTAAGCTTCGGATCCTCAAGCTGGTCACAGATGGCCACTCGCTTGCCTGCCCTAATAAGTTTCGGCAGATAGGTATCGAGGGCATGATAGGGAAATCCTGCCATGGGAGTGTCCTTCTGCCCGTTGCCGTTGCTCCTTCTCGTGAGCGTTATGCCAAGAATGCCCGATGCCTCTATAGCATCATCGCAATAAGTCTCGTAAAAGTCCCCACACCTGAACAGCAGCAGGGCATCTGGATGTTTGGACTTTAAGTTAAGGAACTGCTGCATCATCGGCGTCAGTCCCTTCTCTGTCTTTGCCATATTATCTGAAGATAAGTTTCCTAATTTTCGAACGTAGCGGCAAAGTTACGAATTTAAAATGATATTTACAAATATTCCATCAAAATGTCCCATACGGCAATGATATGGCACAGACTACCGAGCAGAACGAAAAAGTGGAAGACTGTATGCATGAACCGCTTCTTGTTCAGGCTGTAGAAGACAGCTCCCGTGACGTAGGCTATCCCCTCCCCTATTATCCACATAACGGCAGCTGGCGATACGCTGTCGACAAGTGGCTTGAAGGCCACCAGCACGCTCATTCCCATGCCTACGAAGCATAGTGTCTCGAGATTGCTGTGGTCCTTTAGCTTTACGAAGCTCATCACCGTTCCCACAATGGCCGCCGTCCATACAAATATAAACAACGCCCACCCCCAATACCCCTGATCGCGCAGGGCTATCAGGGTTATCGGCGAGTAGCTGCCAGCAATATTCCAGTATATTGCCGCATGATCCCATTTGCGCAGCCTTTCCTTCCACTTGCTCCAGGCAGACAACGCATGGTAAACTGTAGATGCGAGATACGACATGAGCATGCCGAAGAGGTAGAGTATTATGCCCGCCGTTGCCCATCCGTTCTCGCCCTGCACACACCACACAAGGAAGACTATACCCACTATTGCGCCCATGGCTATGCCTCCGGCGTGCGACCATGAGTTCCAGAGTTCTTCCTTATGGTTGAAATGTATCTTCATGTCCTGTTAGTCGGATATTAAAAAGCCTCACTGCAATCCTATTTCTTGCTCGCCGCCAAGACAAAGTCGAGCTGCTTCTTCTCCACATTGGCTGATGCCACCTTAATCCTTATCTTGTCACCAAGCTGGTATTTGTGGTGACGGCGGCGGCCAACAAGACAGAAGTTGCGCTCATCGAAGTCGTAGTAGTCGTCATCAAGGTCGCGCATAGGCACCATACCCTCACAATGGTTCTCGTCAATCTCGGCATATATGCCGTAGCTTGTTATTCCGCTGATATGCGCGTCGTAAGTCTCGCCTATCTTGTCGGCCATGAACTCCACCATCTTGTACTTTATCGAGTCACGCTCTGCGTTCTGTGCTATCTGCTCCATATCCGAGCTATGCTTGCACAGTTCCTCGTAATGCTTCTCGTTGGCCGAGCGTCCACCAGCCTGATACTTGGTCAGAAGCCTGTGAACCATGGTGTCGGGATAGCGTCTGATGGGTGAGGTGAAATGGGTATAATAGTCGAAGGCGAGACCGAAGTGTCCGATGTTGTGTACGGAATACTTAGCCTTCATCATAGCCCTTAGTGCCACCCTCTGTATCACCTTCTGCTCAGGCTTGCCTTCGGAGTCGTCCATAAGCCTGTTAAGGCTCTTGGCCATAGCCCCGCGTGTACCCTCGGTCTTCACCTTATAGCCAAACTTTACGATAAACTGTCTGAGCGTCTCCAGCTTCTGTGGGTCAGGATTGTCGTGTATACGATATGGCAACGTCTTTGCCTTCTTGCCCTTGGCAACCTTGCCTATGCTCTCGGCAACGGTACGGTTGGCAAGCAGCATGAACTCCTCGATGAGCTTGTTGGCATCTTTCGAACGCTTGTAGTAGCAGCGTATGGGCTTTCCCTTTTCGTCGACATCAAAGTGCAGTTCCTCAGAATCAAACTTCACCGCACCATTCCTGAACCTTGCCGCCCTGAGCTTCTTGGCCAGATCGTCAAGCTTGATGAGCAAGGCTGCATTCTCTCCACGGTATGGCTTGTCGGGAGTAGCGGGTGGAGCGGGCTGCCCAGTGCCGTCAACGACTCCGTTGTCCTCAAGTATCTGCTGCACCTCCTCATAGGCATACCTTCTGTCACTCTTTATTACGGTATGCCTTATGCGGTAGTTCTTGACATTGGCATCATCGTCAAGGTCAAAAATCGCACTGTAGCATAGCTTCTCCTCGTCGGGACGCAACGAGCATACAAAGTTGCAAAGGTGTTCTGGCAACATAGGAATAGTACGGTCGACGAGATATACCGACGTGGCCCTCTTTACAGCCTCCTTGTCGATGATGCTTCCCTCGGTAACGTAATGCGACACGTCGGCAATATGCACGCCAACCTCCCACAGTCCGCTGTCGAGTTTCCTTATTGAAAGCGCATCATCGAAGTCCTTGGCATCACGCGGGTCAATAGTGCATGTGAAAACATCCCTAAAGTCCTCGCGCTCGGCAAGGTCCTCGGGAGTAATCTCTCCGGTAATCTTGGCTGCGGCATCCTCTACGGCCTTCGGATATTTGTACGGCAGTCCGTACTGAGCAAGGATGGTGTTCATCTCTACATCGTTGTCACCACTCTGTCCGAGCACGTCTATAACCTCTCCAACAGGACTCTTCCGTTCCTCGTCAGGCCATTGTACAATTCTTACCAGAGCCTTGTCGTCTGTCTTTCCCCCCTTTATCTTTTTCTTGGGGATGATGATATTGTGCGAGAACACATCGTTCTGCGGTACGAGATAGGCTATATCGCTGTCTACCTTCAATCTTCCGACAAATGTGTCCTTGGCTCTCTCAAGAACCTCTATTACCTGCGCTTCCTTGATGTGGTTGGTGCGGCGGGCCATGAAGCTTACCCTCACCTTGTCGCCATTGAGCGCACCCATGGAGTTGCGCTCAGCCACAAAGATGGGCTTGCCACCATCTGCCGGTAAGAAGGAGTTCTTGCCGTTGAGCTTCCTCACGAACGTTCCCTCCTGCACCTGCCCATTGGTATTGAGCTTGTATGAGTTATCGGATGTCTTGACGAGATAATCGTCCCAAGCCATCTCCTCCATAGTATCCATGGCAAGCATCTTTAGCGGATGCGTAACCAGTTTAAGTGCCTTGAATATATCTTTAAAGGATAGTGACTTACCCGGCTGTGACGAGAACAACTCCGACAATTTCTCCACTATTTGCTTCTTGCCCATGCGCTTGGCCATTCTTTTAGCTTTTCCCATGATTTATAGATATTAGTTGAATACAAAGTAACGAAATAAAACTGATAAATTGTTATTTCGTTTGGAATATTTTGCAATTAAACGGGATTTTATTACCTTTGTAACATTTATATTACCATCGCATTTCATTTTGATGAAGATATTAGTTACAGGTGCCAGTGGTTTCATTGGCAGCTTCATAGTAAAGGAAGCTATCGACAGAGGTATGGAAGTGTGGGCAGCAGTACGAAAGAGCAGCAGCCGCGAATACCTCTCAGACAAGAGAATAAACTTTATCGAGCTTGACCTGAGCTCGGAGGACAGACTGCGAGAACAACTCACAGGGCACGTGTTTGATTATGTCGTTCATGCAGCGGGAGTTACCAAATGCAGCAACCCTGCCGATTTTCGGAAGGTCAACACCGAGGGTACACGCAATCTTGTCAACACCATCATCAACATGGGCATACCAATAAAGAGAATGGTATTCATAAGCTCTTTAAGCGTCTTCGGAGCCATCAGGGAGAAGATGCCGTATGCGGAGATAAGCAATCAGGACACACCACAGCCAAACACAGAATACGGACGCAGCAAGCTTGAGGCAGAGAAATACATAGACAGCCTGGAGTCATTCCCTTGTGTGACGCTCAGACCGACTGGTGTCTATGGCCCAAGGGAGAAAGACTACTTCCTCATGGCACAGAGCATAAGCCGGCACATGGACTTCGCCGTGGGCTACAAGCGCCAGGACATAACGTTCGTGTATGTCATGGATGTGGTGCAGGCGGTATTCCTCGCACTGGAGAAGGGACGCGACGGACACAAATATTTCCTTTCCGACGGCAATGTATACCACTCTACCGATTTCAGCAACTACATACACGAGGAGCTGGGCAAGCCATGGTGGATACGCATAACAGCACCCATCTGGGTTCTGAAGGCCGTTACAACCATAGCAGAGCGAATAAGCAAGGCAACAGGCAAGGTGTCGGCACTAAATCGCGACAAGTTCAACATTCTTAAGCAACGCAACTGGCGGTGCGACATAAAGCCTGCCATTACCGAACTGGGCTATCGTCCGCAGTACGACCTGCAGCGTGGCACACACGAGACCATCAAATGGTATAAGGAAAACAAATGGCTATGATTAGGACTAAAGACATAACCGGCCTGTTCAGTCTGGAAAAGAAACCGCACAAGGGATTGTTCGCCATAGAGTGGGTAATAGTAGCATATACCATGCTCACCATGCTCACCGTACTATTCATATCTACCAAACTGCAGCATCCCGACGCCATGATATGGGGAAGGCTTCGCGTGCTGGCATGCACACTTGCCGTATGGCTTGTGTACAGGCTGCTTCCATGCAAGGCCACAAGACTGGTAAGAGTGATTGTGCAGCTCATACTCCTCGGATGGTGGTATCCAGACACATTCGAGATAAACAGGGTGTTCCCCAACCTCGACCATGTGTTTGCAACAGCCGAGCAGAGCGTCTTCGGGTGTCAGCCTGCACTACTGTTCCATCAGTCCATGCCTCAATACTGGTTCAGCGAGCTTATGGACCTTGGCTATGCCAGCTATTATCCCCTTATAGTTCTGGTTACGCTGTATTATTTCTTCTACCGCTACGGCGAGTTCGAGCGTGCATCGTTCGTCATACTCGCATCCTTCTTCGCGTATTACGTGATATTCATCTACCTGCCTGTTACAGGCCCGCAATACTACTATCATGCAGTAGGACTTGAAGACATAGCAAAAGGCATATTCCCAAACCTCAACGACTATTTCAGCACTCATGCAGAGAGAATGACAAGCCCTGGCTGGACAGACGGTCCGTTCTATCACCTTGTGGAGCAGGCACACGATGCCGGAGAGCGTCCAACAGCAGCATTCCCAAGCTCGCACGTTGGCATAACCACCGTGCTCATGCTGCTTGCGTGGCACAGCGGGAACCGCAAGCTGTTCTATTTCATGTTGCCGTTTTTCCTGCTCATGTGTCTCGCCACGGTTTACATCATGGCGCATTATGCCATTGATGCCATTGCCGGACTGTTCACTGGTGTGGCATTCTACTTCCTCTTCATGCATCTGTCTGCCAACATGCTCACAGGGAAGGCACGGCGATAGGCAATGGAGAAGCTATAAGCATGGTTGTTTGGAGGATTGAACAAAAATAACTAACTTTGCACCGCTATTAATACGAGTTTGAGTGATGAAGAAATTATTTATTGAGACATACGGATGTCAGATGAACGTAGCCGACTCGGAGGTCGTTGCCTCCATTATGAAGATGGCCGGTTACGACATCTGCGAGAACGAGGACGAGGCTGACGCCATCTTCCTCAACACATGCTCCATACGCGAGAATGCCGAGAACAGGGTCTACAACCGCCTCGACATTCTGCATGCCATGGCACGCAAGAAGACGTCGCCAACCATTATCGGCGTACTCGGATGTATGGCCGAGAGGGTAAAGGACGACCTCATTGCCAACCATCATGCCAACCTGGTATGCGGACCAGACTCTTACCTGAACCTCCCCGACATGATAGCTCAATGTGAGAACGGCAACAACGCCGTAGACATAAAGCTGTCGCTGACCGAGACATATCGTGACGTAGTGCCACAACGACTTGGAGGCAATCATGTTGGCGGCTTCGTAACCATTATGAGGGGATGCAACAATTTCTGCCACTACTGCATCGTTCCCTACACAAGAGGAAGGGAACGAAGTCGTGACGTGGAGAGCATACTGGCTGAGGTCAGAGACCTGCACGCCAAAGGCTTCAAGGAGGTGACGCTTCTCGGACAGAATGTCAACTCCTACGGACTGCTTCCCAACGGCTCAAGACCAGAGAACGGAACATCATTCGCACAACTCCTGAGGACTGTGGCACACGAGGTTCCTGACATGAGGGTAAGATTTACAACGTCAAACCCCGAGGACATGACCGAAGACATTCTTCACGCTATAGCCGAAGAGCCCAACATCTGCAAGCACATACACTTCCCCGCACAGAGTGGAAGTGACAAGATACTCAAGCTGATGAACCGCAAATACACACGACAGGAATATCTCGACAAGGTAGAGGCCATCAGGAGGATTATCCCCGGCTGCGGACTGACTACGGATATATTCGTGGGTTATCACGACGAGACACCCGAGGACCATCAGCAGACCCTTGACCTCGTCAGGGAGGTTGGCTTCGACTCCGCATTCATGTTCAAGTATTCCGAGCGTCCTGGAACGTATGCGGCAAAGCATCTGCCCGACAACGTGCCGGAGGAAACAAAGATTGAACGCCTCAACGAACTCATACAGCTACAGACACAGATTAGCGCAGAGCGCAACAAGCAGGACGAGGGCAAGGAGTTCGACATACTCATAGAGTCGTATGCAAAGCGTAGCCGTGAGCAACTAATGGGACGTACAGAGCAGAACAAGGCAGTCATCATAGCACGTGGAAGCCACAAGCCTGGCGACATCGTAAAGGTACGTATCACCAGCTCTACATCAGCAACACTATTCGCAGAGGAGGTATAGGCCATGAAAGAGTTCCTACAGGTTCTGCGGAGGTTTGTACCGCCATACAAGAAATATCTTGCCTTGAGCGTGGCATTCAACATTCTGTCGGCCATTCTCAACATCTTCTCGTTTGCAGCCCTCATACCAATACTTAACATACTGTTCAACACTGGTGATGCCGAAACAGCAACGCAATATATTGCCTGGGGCAGTGCATCGGCACGCGAGGTGGTTACAAACAATGCCAACTTCTTCGTGCAGCAGCTCATCGGCGAGATGGGTGCCACCACTACCCTACTCGTCATCGGACTGTTCCTGGCTTTCATGACATTCCTCAAGACCTCGGCCTACTTCCTGTCGTCAGCAACAATAATACCTGTCAGGACTGGTGTGGTACGTGATATACGCAACCAACTGTACCGCAAGATAACCTCACTGCCACTCGGATTTTTCTCAGAAGAGCGCAAGGGCGACATAATAGCACGAATGAGCGGTGATGTTCAGGAAATCGAGAACAGCATAATGTCGAGCCTCGACATGCTGTTCAAGAACCCTATCCTTATCATCGCCTACTTCTCGACACTCATCATCATATCGTGGCAGCTCACACTCTTCACAATCATCTTTGTACCCGTCTTCGGATGGTTCATGGGACTTGTAGGACGAAAGCTCAAAGCCCGCAGTATCACGGCACAGAGCCTGTGGAGCGACACCATGAGCCAGGTTGAGGAGACACTCGGCGGCCTGCGCATCATAAAGGCTTTCTGCGCTGAGGAAAAGATGAACTCACGCTTCGACCGCATCAACAGCGAATACCGCAACCATATAAAACGGGTGAACATACGGCAGCAGATGGCACACCCAATGAGCGAGTTCCTCGGCACGGTAATGATTGTTATTGTATTGTGGTTCGGTGGTGTACTTGTACTCAACAACCAGACAATAGAGGCCCCGACATTCATCTATTATCTCATCATCCTCTACTCTATCATACAGCCACTGAAAGACTTCTCCAAGGCTGGGTACAACATTCCCAAGGGGCTTGCCTCTATGGAGCGTGTCGACAAGATTCTCCTTGCAGAGAACGACATCAGGGAACCTGCGAAGCCTGTACACATAAGCAGCTTCGAACACCAGATTGAGTTCCGCCACGTAAGTTTCAAGTACGACCAGCAATGGGTGCTCAAGGATATAAATATAGTTATTCCAAAAGGAAAGACAATAGCACTCGTAGGACAGAGTGGCTCAGGCAAGTCCACTCTCGTTGACCTCATACCACGATACTATGACGTGCAGGAGGGCGAGGTACTCATAGATGGAGTCAACGTCAAGGACCTTGGCATACACGACCTCCGACAGCTTATAGGCAATGTCAACCAGGAGGCGATACTCTTCAACGACTCTTTCTTCAACAATATATCTTTCGGGGTAGAGAACGCCACAATGAAACAGGTAGAAGAGGCTGCACGCATAGCCAACGCACACGACTTCATAATGCAGACGGAAGAAGGGTATAATACCAACATTGGAGACCGTGGCGGACGACTTTCCGGAGGACAAAGACAGAGGGTCAGCATCGCCCGAGCTATTCTGAAGAATCCACCTATCCTAATCCTTGACGAGGCTACATCAGCTCTCGATACAGAGAGCGAGAGACTTGTCCAGGATGCTCTCGAACGCCTTATGAAGACACGCACAACTGTTGCCATAGCACACCGCCTGTCGACTATAAAGAACGCCGATGAGATATACGTACTGCACGAAGGACACATAGTGGAACAAGGCAGTCATGATAAGCTGATGTCTGCCAACGGATATTACAGGAAACTGCATGACATGCAGCAATAGGAACTTTATCAACAGTTGTAAAACATAAGGTTTGGAGATACGGAAAACAATTAAAGAACAAGATATGAAAAAAATCATCAATGATATACTATATGGCATTACGTATGCACTGTTTTACAGTCTGTCATTACTGCCATTACGCATCTCATATTGTATATCCGACTTCTTTTACCTTATAGTATATAAAGTTGTAGGTTACAGGAAAAAAGTGGTTAGGCGCAATCTATCTACATCATTCCCAAATAAAACAGACAAAGAGTTAAAAGAAATAGAGGTAAAATTCTACCATTGGGTGTGCGACTATGTCGTTGAGTCTGTGAAACTATTAAGTATAAGCGAAAGCGAACTGCGTAAAAGGTTCACAATAACAAACAACGATGAGATTGTCGAATGCTTCCGTAATGGGCAATCTGTTGGTGCCATTTTAGGCCATTATTGCAATTGGGAATGGCTGTCATGTGTTGGTCTTGACCTACCAGAAAGAAGTAAAGTGGGACTGGTGTATCACCCAATATACAATAATGTCGTTGACAGACTATGGAGAAAGATACGTTCATGTCTGCCCAATGGTGTACCTGTACCTAAGAAGGACATTCTCAGATACCTCGTAGCATACAAGCGTGATGGTATCAACTCTATATTCGGATATATAGCCGACCAATCTCCAAAATGGGAGAACATACACCTTTGGCTCTCTTTTCTCAATCATGACACACCGGTATTCACAGGCTCTGAACGGCTTATGAGGAAAATGAATAACGCTGTATATTACGTGGAGATGTCACGACCAAAAAGAGGTTATTATACGTGTACATATCACCTCATAACTAAAGAGCCTCAGTCAATGCCTGAGCACGAGATTACAAAACGATTCTTTGCTATGCTTGAAGAGACTATACGCAAGGAACCTGCATACTACCTGTGGACACACAACAGATGGAAACGAACCAAAGAAGAGTTCGACAAGCGCTACAATATAGTAAGCGGTAAGGTGATACCGAAAAGAATGAAGTGAGAAGAAGGTATGCTCGGCCAAATTGCCGAACAAAACTCAGCCAAATTGCCGAACAAAACTCAGCCAAATTGCCGAACGAAACTCAGCCAAATTGCCGAACAGATATAAAATAACCAAAAGAAAACTTGTGGTTCTCAATTATTTATGCTATTTTTGCAGCATAAATCAAAAAACATGGTAAACAGGTATAAGAAACGCATTGCAGACACCTTGCTCAACAGGAAGCTTGAAGGCATAGGAGCCGTACTGATAGAAGGACCGAAATGGTGCGGCAAGACAACCTGTGCAGAGCAGAAAGCAAAGAGCATCGTTTACATGAACGACCCCAAGAAGAGCAGCATGTATATGCAGCTGGCAAAGATGAGTCCGCAAACCCTTCTTGAGGGTGAGAGCCCGAAACTGATAGACGAATGGCAACTGGCTCCAAGCCTGTGGGACACCATACGCTTTGAAGTAGACCACCGTGACGGAGAAGGGTTCTTTATTCTTACCGGTTCTGCCGTACCTGCAAAGACCGATGATATATGGCATACAGGCACAGGACGCTTCGCAAGAATAAAAATGCGCACCATGAGTCTGTGGGAGTCGGAAGACTCAACCGGCATTATCAGTCTTGGAGCTTTGTTCAATGGTAACGCACAGACTGCCATTACGGATGAGAAGAGCCTTGAAGACATGGCGTTTCTTGTGTGCCGTGGTGGTTGGCCAAAGGCTACCATGCAAAAGAAGGATGTTGCACTCGAAAGGGTCTTCGACTACTATGATGCCGTTGTCAATGCAGACATAAGCAGAGTTGACAATGTGGAGAGAGATGCGGAACGTACAAAAAGGCTTATGCGCTCATACGCACGGTTCCAAGGTTCACAGACTTCCATCAGCAAGATAAAGGACGATGTGAAAGCCAACGATGCCATGACCGTCAACGATGACACTATAGGGGCATACATCAAGGCTCTGGAGAAGATATTCGTCATAGAGGATATGCCTGCATGGAACCCGAACCTGCGTTCCAAGACGGCCATACGGACATCAGACACAAGATACTTCGTTGACCCCTCCATAGCAGTAGCAGCATTGGGATTAGGCCCGAAAGACCTTATGAACGACCTTAATACGTTCGGACTCCTCTTCGAGACCATGTGCGTAAGAGACCTGAGAGTATATGCCGACGCTCTGGGAGGCACGGTTTATCATTACCGCGACAAGAACGGACTGGAATGCGATGCCGTGGTTCATCTTCGCAACGGCTCATACGGACTTATTGAAATAAAGCTCGGGGGTGACAGCCTCATCGAAGAAGGTGCTTCCACCCTCAAGGAATTGGCTGGCAAGATAGACACGACAAAGATGAAGACACCTTCATTCTTAATGGTAATGACCGGATTGGGAGACTATGCCTACCAACGTGATGACGGGGTATGGGTAGTACCTGTAGGAAGCCTGAAAGATTAAAGCTTGTCAACAAAGAAACATGAACAATGAAAAGAAAAATCACAATAAAGAAGGAATACAATAACATCAGGAGCTTCATAAAGTTGCTGCCTGGAGTTATGGATACCGAGGGCACATATATCTATGGTGGCAGGCGAAACCTCATAAAGAAGTTCACAGCCCCCGATGGTACTGTGGTAAACGTGAAAAGATACAAGATACCACAAGGCATCAACAAACTCGTGTATTCACTTGGTATCAGAAGGCCGAAAGGAGAAAGGGCATACGAATATGCAACAAGGCTGCAGCAGCTTGGCATACCAACACCCGAGGCTATAGCATATATTGAGCAGCGGCATCTGGGACTGCTTGCAGAAAGCTTTCTCATAACACGCCAATGCCCATACACACACCTGCTCTACGAGATGGGCAATGCAAGCAAAGAGCAGTACATGCCTATGGCCAAGGCACTTGCTCACTTCGCCTACGACATGCACAGCAAGGGAGTATTGCACCTTGATTTCTCACCCGGGAATATTCTTTGGGACTACGACCATGACGGAAACATCATTTTCTCCATTGTTGACATCAACCGTATGCACTTTGGCACCATAACCCAAAAGCAGGCTTGCTATAGTTTCTCACGCCTGTGGGGACCGAAAGAATTCATAGTAAGCATAGTCAGTGAATATGCACAACTTGCCGGATACGATGTCTCGTCGAGCACAAGTATATGCCTTGAAGAACGCAGACGTTTTTGGACAAGATATCAAAGGAAAAGAGAAATAGAATTTAATCTTAAGTTGTAATCTCACAACTTCCCATTATCAAACGACCAACTATCAGCTAAAGAATGAACATTCTTGTAATACGTTTCCGCCAGATGGGCGACATGATACTGGCAACAGCCATGACAAATGCCCTACGGCAGGCATTTCCCGATGCCTGCATAGATGTTGTGCTCAACAAGCGCATAGCGCCTCTCTTCGAGGGACACAGAAGCATAGACAACATCATCACCTTTACCGATGAAGAACGGCACAACTTCCGCCGTTACCTTATAAAGGTATGGAAAACAGTCCATACCAAACGCTATGATGCCATCATAGACATGCGCTCTACCATCAACACCCTACCCTTCACACTTTTCAGCCTGCGCACACCATTCAGGGCGGGAATAAGGAAGCCATACACAAGGCTCCTGTTCAATCACATGCCAAAAGGATGCAAACACGACGAGCCCATGATGGAACACAACTTCAAGCTGATACTGCCATTGCTGCCTGAGGGTGGAAAAGGAATAAAGCACAACAGGTTCACACTCGACATAACAGATTCTGAAAAGGAGGAATTCAGAACAATGATGCTTGAGAAAGGCATAGACTTCTCACGTCCGATAATGATAGCCGGTGTTACAGCAAAGCTCGAAAACAAGACGTGGGACAAACAGCGCATGGCAGAAACTCTAAAGATGTTGCACAGGGAGTTCCCTCAATGCCAGATGATATTCAACTACGCTCCGGGAAAAGAGGAGGAGAACGCACGAGAGATATGGCATATGCTCGGTGCAGACAAGGACATACATATGGACATACAAGCCAAAAGCCCGCGTCAGCTTGCCGTCATGGCTTCGCTCTCTACATTCTACTTCGGCAACGAGGGTGGTGCGCGTCACATCGTGCATGCCATGCTACGCCCCTCGTTCGTCATCTGCTCGCCCATAGCAAGCAAGAGGACATGGCTGCCAGAAGATGATGAAATACCGACAGAAGGTATATCTCCTGCCGACATCATCGATGCTGCCTCACTAAGAGATATGGATGCTGCGGCACGCTACGATGCCATAACCGTCGGCATAGTCTATCCTCGCCTACTTACCTTCTGCAAGAAGCTTGGTATATAGTTCCACATACTGCCTTGTATATTCGTCGTAAGAAAACCCGCGACTGTATTCGTAGGCCTCATCCGCTTCTTTCCCGTCACGTTGCCATGTCGCTATACCGTCGGCAACAACCTTTGCCATACTCTCCGGATTGTAGTCGTCCCAGTAAGTGGCATGCGAGGAACAAACCTCCGGCAGGCTGCTGTACCTTGACGAGAACACCTTGCAGCGAAGGCGCATCGCCTCTAAAACCGGTATGCCGAACCCTTCAAGACGACTCGGGAACAGGAATGCCTCGGCATGGGCATACATCCAGTTCTTTTCCTCATCGCTTATCTTGCCCGTCAGAACAACTCTGCCACAACCCTCTGCATCAACAAGAGCCTGCAACCATTTGACATACTTGAAATGCGGGTCACCGCAGATATAGAGCTTCATGTCGGGGAAATACTTCATCATGGGCACAAGAGTGTGGAAATTCTTCTTTTCCCTCACCTGCCCTATCGTAAAGAAGAACTTCTCTCCTTCCGCTACAAAAGCAGGTCTGCTCTGCTTCTGCTTCTCTATGTCTTGAATGCCGTTGTATATCACCTGCAGACCCTTGCCCTTAGGATTTATATTTTTCACTATTTCGTCCTTGACATAATTTGATATACAGGTGATATAATCCGAACAATGGCTGCGCCATCTGGTCTTAAAGATATGCTTTATCCTGTGCACACCCTTCTTTTCCTTAAGATAGTTGAGGTCATGTATCGTAAGGAGCGATATGATGCCATCGCCCCTCATCCTGTATTTGAAAAGCTGGTCTGTAGCGTGCCAAAGGTCTATTTTTCCTTTCCACTTCTTCATTTCCTCCTCCTTGTTCTCACGCGACACATAGTCTATATGGTCACCGAACTTACCGAAGAAAGCTCTCGGCACAATAAAAATAAAATGAATGCCTGGCACCTTGGCGGCTGCAAGACGTGGACAATAATTGCGCGATATTTCTCCAAAACCGCACATGGCTCCTATGTGGGAGAAGTCTACAACAACATTCTTCATTATTTTCTATAACTACGCTTTTTAAATATAGATTTTCTGCAAAGGTAACAAAAAAATATGAATTGCTTTGCCATTATCGCTACCTTTATTATCTTTGCAGATAAAATACCATACGATATGCCACTACCTCTCACTATAGGCTACGACGCCAAACGTGCCCTTAGCAACGGCACAGGGCTGGGCAACTACTGCCGCACGCTGCTCAACGACCTCGGAACGACAGACACAACAGACTCCTTCCGTCTGTATGTGCCCGACCTTGGACGCGACGACTTGCGTTCACAGCTTATCATGCCTGCCAACATGAAGCTCGTTACTCCCAGTACCGGCCTTCAAAAGGCATTGAGCTCTATGTGGAGGATAAAAGGAATCGTCAACGACCTGAGGCGCGACGGCATAGACATATACCACGGACTGACAGGCGAACTGCCTTTCGGCATATCATCAACAGGCATAAAGAGCGTGGTCACCATTCACGACCTCATCTTCATGCGCCATCCGGAATACTACTCTCCCATCGATGTCGCCATCTATAAATGGAAATTCCGCAACGCTATAAGACAGGCCAACCGCATAATAGCCATCAGCGAATGTACACGTCGCGACATAATGGAGCTGGGAGAGATTGACGACAGCCGCATCGACGTGGTATACCAAAGCTGCGATACAAGGTTCCGTCAGCAGGTTAGCCCTGAGCAGAAGCAGGATGTCAGAGCACGATATTCTTTGCCCAAGCGCTATGTGCTCTTCGTCGGAACGATAGAGGAACGCAAGAATGCACTTCTTGCAGCACAGGCACTACCCTATCTGTCCGACGAGATACACCTCGTTCTCGTTGGCAGACAGACCGCCTATGCCAAGACCATTACCTCCTTTGCACGGCAAAACGGACTGGCCAACCGTATACACATGCTGTCGGGCGTACCAACCTCCGACCTCTATGCCATCTACCAGCAGGCAGAATGCTTCGTCTATCCGTCGCGTTACGAGGGCTTCGGCATACCTATCATAGAAGCCATACAGAGCCGTCTGCCCGTAATAGCCTGCACAGGTAGCTGTCTTGAAGAAGCAGGAGGCCCCGACAACGTATACGTAGACCCTGACGAACCGCAGGAAATGGCAATGGCCATAAAGAGCATCACCGACAATCCCGATGCGGCCAGGCAGATCGTGACACGCAGCCTTGACTACATCCGACGTTTCGAAAACGGAAATGTGGCGCAGGAAATGCTAAACGTCTACAGGTCGTTATAATGGTCCACGGCTCTCTTTTCCGCAAGCAACACACGCTCGCCAAGTCTGTCGTGCCTCATATACAATAATCTTCTTGCTCTTCTAACACGCCTCCACACAGGGACGTGGTCTCACCCTAATATTTCAATCAGCCTTCTCATTCCCGCGCTGGCTCCTTCCTTTATGTGCGTGATATTCCTATAACCACCCCTCATAACCTCATTAGGGTCAATAAGGTAGATAGGAATACCGGGCTTGGTATATTGTACCAGACCAGCAGCCGGATAGACGTTAAGGCTTGTACCTATGATGACGAATATGTCAGCACTCTGAGCCTCCACAGCAGCAGGCTCTATCATCGGTACGCTCTCGCCGAAGAATACTATGAACGGCCTGAGCAGACTGCCATCGCCAGCCTTGGTTCCGGGTGTCACCTCGCAGTTGTCGGCAGGCAAGTCTATGATGTAACGGTCATCGTATGGCTCGTTGCTTGAGCATACCTTGGTAAGCTCGCCATGCAGGTGAATAACCTTTGTTGAGCCAGCCCTCTCATGCAGGTTGTCGACATTCTGTGTGATGACGCAAACATCGTACTTTTCCTCAAGGCTCTTTATTAGCTTATGGCCTTCATTAGGCTCAGCGGCATAGAGCTTCTTGCGTAGCATATTGTAAAAATTAGTAACAAGGGTTGGATCATTGAGCCATCCCTCATGCGATGCCACCTGGTCAACAGGATAGTTCTCCCACAATCCGTCGTTGCCGCGGAATGTTTTGAAGCCGCTCTCAACAGACATTCCTGCCCCGGTAAGAAAAACAATTTTCTTCTTCATACACCTATTGTTATTATCTGTCGGTTAAGACGAAAAGTGTCTTAACATTGCACAAAAATACTAATTTTTTGGAAATATAGATGTTTAAGAGAGATAAAAATAGTATCTTTGCACGATTTTTAATTTAAAAGGTTATAAACAAGTAAACTATTTATGGATAAAGTAAGTTACGCTTTGGGAATAGGCATTGGCCGTCAGCTTGCTGACATGGGAGCCAACGACATCGTTACAGAAGATTTCGCAGCAGCAATGAAAGACGTGCTCACAGGTGCTCAGCTGCAGATTGACGAGACCGAAGCGCAAGCAATGGTGCAGGAATACCTGCAGAGGAAAGGTGAGGAAAGACTGAAGAATGTCAAGGCTGAGGGAGAGGCTTTCCTTGCCGACAACGCCAAGAAGGAAGGCGTAGTAACCCTGCCAAGCGGACTGCAATATCAGGTGCTGCAGGAAGGCAACGGCAAGAGCCCGAAGGCTACCGACCAGGTAAAG
>SAMEA3663036__coassemble_65_pt1 | contig 47805 bp, 38 predicted proteins | sample SAMEA3663036__metabat2_high_PE_031 | metagenome-assembled genome bin SAMEA3663036 (sample SAMEA3663036) | pig gut metagenome | biome: pig gut; feature: pig-associated habitat; material: faeces | place: France | collected 2012
AGTTAAATTATAGTGTTGCGGAATTAAGGATAACAAAATACGAGACAGAGAACTATCTCGTTTCTTTCTTCGGACGCCTCAACTACTCTCTCCTCGACCGTTACCTCGTTACATTCACCATCCGTGACGACGGTTCATCACGTTTCCACAAAGACAACCGCTGGGGTATATTCCCATCTGTCGCTTTGGCATGGAAAATCAATGAAGAACCATTTATGAAGAAACTCACGGCTGTAAGCGACATGAAGCTTCGTCTGGGTTGGGGTATTACTGGTCAGCAGAACGTTGGTGGCTCAGCAGGTGACTACTACTATCTCGACACATTCACTCCAAACAAGGACCACGCATACTATCCTCTCTTCGGTGACGGTACAACGGCACGTCCTGATGCTACAAACAAGGATCTCACATGGGAGAAGACAACTACATGGAATGCCGGTCTCGACCTCGGCTTCCTCAACAACCGTCTGTCATTCAGCCTTGACTGGTACTACCGCAAGACAAAGGACCTTATCAATACCGTATATGTAGAAGCTGGTTCTACATTCCGCAACAAGCTGACAAGCAACATCGGTTCTCTGCACAACACCGGTCTGGAATTTACGACAACCGTACGCCCGGTACAGACAAGAGACTGGTCATGGGAAGTAAGCTATAACCTAACATATAACAAGAACGAGATTGACGAACTCAACGTAGGTGGTGGCAACACTACTGTTCCTACAGGAGGTGTCAGCGCAGGAACCGGAGGTTACATCCAGGCTCATGCAACAGGTCATCCTGCAAGTGCTTTCTACGTATACCAGCAGGTTTACGACGAGAACGGCAGACCTATCCAGAATGCTTTCGTTGACCGCAACGGCAACGGAACCATAGACAGTGGTGACAAGTACTTCTACTACAAGCCGGAAGCAGATGTCCTCATGGGACTTTCTTCACGTCTGACCTACAAGAACTTCGATTTCGGATTCTCCATGCGTGCAAGTCTTGGCAACTATGTATACAACGACAACGAAGCAGGATGCTACAATGTCGGCAAGGGTGCCATCTATACCCTCGGATATGCAGCTAACCGCACTATGGGCGCATTGAGACTTAACTTCCAGAGCCCACTTACCGAGCAGGCTTATTCCGACTACTTCGTACAGAACGCTTCGTTCCTGAAGCTTGACAACATCACACTCGGTTACAGCTTCGACAAGCTCTTCGGTGCAAAGATTTCAGGACGTGTTTACGCTACAGTACAGAACGTACTTACCATTACCGACTACGACGGCATCGACCCTGAGGTTGCAGGTGGTATAGACAACAACTTGTACCCACGCGCACTCACTACAATACTCGGTCTTAGCCTGAATTTCTAAAAAACATACAAGACATTTATAAAGTATAAGTTTATGAAACTATATAATTTCAAGAACATTTTGATGGGAGCGGCTATGGTCGTCGCATCAGCGGGACTCTCTTCGTGTGTCGGTGATCTTGATGTCGAGAACATCAACCCGCAGAAAGAGACGTCCACACAATTTGACTATATCCTGAACAAGCTCTATGCCAACATGGTGCTTACCGGTCAGAAAGGTCCTGATGGTCAAGGTGACCTCGACGATATAGACGAAGGTACCTCAAGCATGATACGCCAGCTATGGAACGCACATTCGCTGACCACTGATGAGGCTAAGTGTGTATGGGGTGACGAAGGTATTCCTGAGTTCAACCACAACTCATGGACAGACGCACATCCTATGATGAAGGCTCTTTATTACCGACTCTATTTCGGCATCACAATGGCAAACTTCTATCTTGAGAACGCCAATGGCAGCGATGCGGAGAACCTTACAAAACGTGCCGAAGCCCGTTTCATGAGAGCGTTGCACATGTACTACCTCCTCGACCTTTGGGGAAATGTACCTATCAAGACTACTGTTTCTGCCGAGTCGACACCGCAGTCACCACGTGCTGACGTGTTCGCATTCGTTGAGAAGGAACTTAAGGCTGTTATCGGTGAAGGCGAAGGCAACGAAGTATTGGCAGACAAGGCACCAGCCTACGGACGTGCCGACAAAGTTGCCGCATACATTCTCCTCTCCCGTCTGTATCTCAATGCTGAAGTCTACACAGGTACTGCTCAGTGGCAGAAAGCAAAAGACTATGCCGGCAAGGCTATGAACGGAGGTTACTCTCTCTGCAAGAACGGTCTGAACGGATACTCCGCTTACCAGCTCCTCTTCATGGGCGATAACGATACCAACGGTGCTCAGACAGAGATTGTACTCCCTGCTATCCACGATGGAATTAACACACAGACATGGGGTGGATGCCTTTTCATCATCGCTTCAACAAACGGTAAGGACTCAAAGACAGGTGCTCCTAACATAGACCTCGGCTCCACAGAGGCTTGGGGCGGTAACCGTTCTACCATACAGTATGTACAGAAGTTCATCACCGATGACAGCAACATCAAGGATTTGCTCAACCCGGCAGATGTAGCCACAGCTGTAGGCGACGACCGTGCCTTGTTCTCATGCAGCAAGCACACAATGAACATGGAAGACGAGAGCGACTACTATTCAGGTTACGCATACAACAAGTTCACAAACATACATGCAGACGGCACAGCCCACAAGCATTCACAGTTTGTTGACACCGACTTCCCGATGATTCGTCTGGCAGAGGCTTACCTCAACTATGCAGAAGCCGATGCTCGCCTCAACGGCAACCGTTGTACAGCCGACGGTCTGGGCAAGATAAAGGAAATCAGAAGCAGAGCACACGCAACAGTTCCTTCTGCATTCACACTTGAGGATATCTGCGACGAGTGGGCACGCGAGTTCGGTTTCGAGTGTATGCGCCGCACCACACTTATCCGCTTCGGTAAGTTCGGAGGCGACTCCAACTACTACTGGCAGTGGAAGGGCGGTACAGCCAACGGACGTCAGATAGACTCCAAGTACAACCTCTTTGCTATTCCTAACAGCGTGGTTTCTGAAACCATCAAGCAGAACCCAGGTTATTAATAACACTATAAAACTGAAGCTATTATGAAAAAAATATTGTTAATGGCATCTGTAGCGGTTGCTATGGGCTTGTTCACAGCCTGCGACAGCGATCGGGACGACAACCCTACACTCACCATACCTGAGACATTCAGACTGAACGCTCCTGCCATTGCTGAGAACAACACTATAGACCTCGCCAATACAGAGACTATAACCATCACTTGCGACCAGCCAAACTATGGCGGATATCCTGTTGTTACAGAATATACAGTGGAGTATTCAACATCGGAGACTTTCGAAGAAGGTGCTACATATACCATGCCTTCAACCTATACTTCGACAGTCATCAACCTTTCTGCAAAGACCATCAACAGCACTCTAATCGAAGCCTATCAGGCTGAGCATGGAGAGAACACAAGTCCCGCAGCCGACTTCCCACTCTACATCCGCCTTGCAGCTAAGCCGGCAAACGTTGATGTGACTCCGGTTTACTCTAACACCATCACTCTGCCCAGTTGCCGTGCTACATTCAAGGCTCCGGATGTAACAATACCTGCAGACCTCTTCGTTGTTGGATCTAACATAGGCAATGCATGGAACACCTGGCAGCGTCTGGCTCATCCGTTCGGTACAAGCGGTGTATACTACACTGTTGTATGGATGCCTGAAGGCGGTGGACAATTCAAGTTCGGTACAAAGGAAGGCGACTGGACAGGACACTCCGCAATCTCCGAATTCAATGACGTAGCTAACGTAGGCATCACAGCCGCAAGCGACGACAATATAGTATTCGGCAAGGGCGGATGGTTCACTCTCGAATTCATCGCCAAGATAAAGGGTGGCGCACTCGTCTATACACTCAATGTCTACGATGCACATGTATTCGTCACCGGTAATGCCTGCGGTGGCTTCCCAACCGACGTTATGCTTGAGTGTACACCTCCTGCCGACAACACCGGCGAATGGGTTTCACCAGAGTTTACAGCCAGCGGTGAATTGCGCGCTTACATACAGGTTGGCGACCGTGACTGGTGGCGTACAGAGTTTACTCTGAAGAATGGTTCAGAGATATTCTTCCGTGAGGTTACTGACATCCCAAGCAGTTGGGAAGACGCTCTTGGTGCAGACTATTCAGTAGCAGCATCTGCCGGCAAGAGACTTTATGTAAGTTTCGACTCTGGTACAGGCTCAGTTAAATAATTAGAGTAATAACCATATAATCGTAATTTCATTATGAATAAATATATTTTATTTGGTGGCGCAATGCTTACAATGGTCGCTCTCTCATCTTGCGATGAAAGCTTCGACGACTGGGCTTTACCATCAACCAACGAACCCGAGGCTGCCCTGGCAGCCTACGGGGTTGACATCACAGGCTCTGGCGTAGAGGTCGACATGAACGATGCTAATCGTCCTGACTCTATCAAAATAGTTTCGCTTTCTAAATCGAATGAGGAAATAACGGAACTGGTATTCGACAAGATTACTGTCAACGGATGCAAGATACCATACACTATCAAGGGTAATGACGTATACGTAGGCACCTATGCTCTCGACTCCCTTGCACGTCTTGCCTTGAGCAGCCAGAAGTATGAGAAACGTGCGCTCAACGTTGCCGTTGATGCTCATGCCCTGCTTTCCAACGGTTCGTCAGTGGCATTCTCAAAGGAACTGGTACAGTATGAGACTCCTGTACAGACTCCTGCCATAGACCCCAATGGCTACTATTTGCTCGGTGACGTAAGCGGCAACGGCTGGAACCCTGCATCTCCCGTATGGCTGACGAGAGTTGAAGAAGGTGTTTACGAAGGTACGGTAACGACAACAGGTGCCGGTGACCACTGGTATAAGTATTATGGCGGCACAGACTGGGGAGACTGGGATGGTGCAAACGCTCACTGCTATGGTTGCGATGTCAACGGTGACGCATCTTTGTTCAACTTCATCAACTGGACTGCAAACCTCCAGTGCCCCGTCATCAACGGCGAGGGTCTGTGGAAGGTAAGACTCGACGTGAACAACTGGACATACACCATCAGCGAGGTAAAGCCCGACCTTTATATGACTGGCAGCAACTACGGATGGGGTAATACAAGTAATGGAGGCATTTGGCTTCCTATGACTCCATGCTACGGCTCTAACGAAGACTTCTGGACTATCATCTATCTACATGAGGGTGAGCAATTCAAGTTCGCTCCACAGGCTGGCTGGGGTGGTGACTTCGGTGCACAGGCAGAAATCAATGATGTTGCCGGAGCAAACATCACCATTAGCGAAACAAACCTCGTTTGCGGTAAGGCCGGTTGGTATCTCCTGTATATCCACAACGGTTCTTCACGCAAGTTCAATGTTCTCCCGGCAGATGTTTACCTTATGGGTGATACAGCAGGCGAATGGAACATAAACGCTGAACATAAGTTCACAGTTCCTGCAACAGAGGACGGACAATTCGTTTCTCCGGCCTTTGTCGCTGACGCCGAACTCCGTATGTGCGTTAAGATTGACGGTTTCGACTGGTGGATGACAGAGTTCATCATAGCCGATGGCAAGATTGACTACCGTGGACGTGGTGGTGACCAGGCACGTCTGAATGTTGGTGCAGGTCAGAAAGCTTATTTGAATTTCACAGCCAACACAGGTGAAGTCAAATAATGACACCTCTTCATAAATAATACATTTGCATGTTTGATTGGGTGACGGCACAGTGGTGTCGTCACCCTTTTTATCTTCATAGCTGACAAGATTAATAATCTTACATCCTATAGATTAATAATCTTACGGCCTAAAGATTAATAATCATGAGCGGTCGAAAAATTGTTTGCCATCAAGTAACTACTCTGTTCACCACAGGAACCTTTCCCTGAGCAAAAAGTGAAATAATAGATACATGTTATATAGAAGTCTTTTTTTCTCCTTTATCTCTTTTGCTTCTAATCATTTTATTCATATACGTTCTTCTTTCGCGCGCGTAACAATTTTACAATTTACTGTCATCTGTCACCATTAATGTTTAAATGGTTTAGTATCAATGCCTTATCATGGTGACAGATGGGTGACAGACGATTTTTGCTGTCACCGACATCGACATCAAAAAACGCTTACCCGACATCGATATCAAAAAACGCTTTTTTTGTGCGGTCTCAGCCCTGTTTTCAAATCGTCTGTCACCATCACGAAAAAGTAAATTACTGATAGCCAGCGTGTTGTCAATAGACGGTGACAGTGACAGATGTTTTGCAACTTTTTTTTATCAAGGTAATTCAACTTCCGTTAGTTCAAATAGATTGTGGTTCAGGGCGTGCCTCGCAACCTTGAGCACCAGCAACATCCACTTGCGAAACTCTTAAATTAAGGTAATAAAACGCCGTTTTCCCAATCATAAAACGGCGGTTTTCCCATCATAAAACGGCGTTTTACGAGCGAAAAACAGCAGTTTTCAAGACAGAAAACGGCGTTTTTCTAACCATAAAATGTAAGGGCATAAGAGTTTTTCGGCCAGCGACCGTTGGTCTGGGGCGTAACACCACTTCTGAAACACAATCTATTTGAACGTAACTACCCGGTCTTCTGAGATAGGTGGCAACGGATTCCTATCTCCGAATATCGCCATCAGATAATATGTTTTCCACAAACTCTTTTGGCAGGATGATGTTCTCTACGCAGATGGCATCCTTAAACAAGGGCGCAATCTCCTCATTACGAAATCCAGCTATGCCACATCCTATTCGGGTGACGAGGAACGTGAGCTCCTTATGCTCTTTGGAAAAGAGGATAAAGTCATCCACGTACGGCTTGACGGTGTCAACACCGCCCTGCATGGTTGGAATTGCGTATGTCCGGCCATGAAGGCCAACACCCTCGCCCCACACAGCACCAAACCGCCTGTAAGCTAACCATGCCGCACCGCCTCCATGTGCGCCTGCCAGATTGCTGCCAAAGACAAATATCTCGTTCTCTCTCAACTCCGAAATCCTTTCGGAGGTATATTCCCTGTCGTACATAATCTTTTAAATTTTGTTACAAATATAAACCTTTTATTTATAATAACCAAGCAGTTTTGCCTTAAAAAAGCCACAGCAACATGCAAAAAGTGTAATATGTTGGATTTCATCCTTCGTTTTCTCGCCATGGCAATGATTGAGCAAGCTCATCATTGCTCATCTGGCTTAACGAAAACGTTGGATTTCTTTTCGTGTCCAATAGTTGATTTCTTGTCATGGCCTGGATAAATAACACAATTGTCTGGCAAAAGATGTGTTAGGAACTTCAAGCTTTTTGTCAGCTCGTCATAAGACCCAAAAGGCAAGTCGCTTCTGCCTATACCCAAGCGAAACAATGTGTCACCGGTAAATGCCAAGCATTCTTTCTCGCAATAATATACAACACTGCCTGGAGAATGTCCTGGGGTATGTAATGTAACCAGATTATGGCTGCCGAAGGATATTATCTCAAAATCCTTTAGATAGTGTTTGGGTTTTACAATGTTGTACCGAAAGCCTCCTGCACCATAGATTTCCTCAATTCTCATCTCGACTCTCTCCATCAATGTCTCCTCGGCGTGATGAACTTCGGGTAACAGTCCAAACTCATCATGAATTTGGTCACATGACAACAGATGGTCATAATGCCCATGTGTCAGCAAGCACCTTACAGGTTTCAATTGCTCATCATGTAAGTATTGCTGTAACATCTTTCTCTCATAAGCCTTTTCTGCACAAGGATCAATGATTACACATTCATTGGTCTCGTCACTAACCACATAGCAGTTTGCCCGTGCTGCATTAAAGCAAAATCTCTTTACGTTGATCATTTTACCAATAAGTTTCTATACGTTTTCGATATAATCATCATATCTATATTCAATCACCTTAGGTGAATAGCCTCGTTCATGTATGTCATTGCCATACATGTCAATATTGTGTTTAACACCAAGCGTGTCAGTAAATGAGCATACATGTAGTTTGCCATGTCCATACTCTTCATCACGAAACACGAAATCTGTACCCCGCGCTATTATTTCTGTCTTGCTAAATAGGGTGTTGTATTTCTCTCCCATAAGCATATACATCTCTTCATGTTTTACGGAGTATTCCACATCTTTTTCGTAGCAGCGTGGTATATGCCTTAACGTGTCTACCCTATAGCCATTCTCTAAGCATTTGCCAAAAGGGTGGAAGGCTGTCACCAACCTTATTTGATGGCCATCGTTAATTGCGCGCAAGCCAGTATCAAGTTTTATCGCAGTTGTGATAAATGCGATATATCCGATACCGATAAAGTATATTATCCATCCGTCTTTGTCGTCTGTTATGCTATCTGGAAGCATATAGAAAAATAGAGCCAAGAGCCAGAAGGCAGGCATAATTAACACGGTGTAATAATGCTCACAGTAAAGACTGTAGCCAATTATTAGAGCGGCTACTGATATCTTTATGATAAAAACTATTATCTTCATACAGGAAAGCTTTATTTATGGTTATTAAATTTCGAAGATAAGAAGATTGTCTTGTTTCAGGCCTTTATTCTCTTAAGGGGGGCTATTAATTCCCACCTTAACTTAGTGATGATAATTCATATCAAGTTATTTTTTATCGTCTCTTAAATTCAGCCTGTGCTGCGCTATCCAGTCAATGATGCCTCTGGCAATGGAAACGTGGGCACTCAGGGTTTGGCTTCCTTTCATTACAATGTTCACGCTAATTGTATACCCGGGAATGAAACCACAAAACATGGTGCAGCGGTAACCAATATTGTTTGCTTGCGAAACATTTGTTATGCCAGACACTGAGACATATTCTGAAGCTACATTCCTTAGTGTCCCACACTCAACTTCTGCCCTCATCGCGTTTTTTAATGAGTCAATATTGCGCCTTAGAGCCATTTGCTCATATATTGCTTTGGTAGAATCTGACTCGTAAAACCGTGGCATCATCATTCTGCCATCGTTGGCTATCCCCTGCATCCATATGGTCATTTGCAATGGGGTGATTCTGTCCCGATAACCTAATATCCCTATGGGGTCCCATGGAGTATTCTCATAATCGTTGCAGAACTCCTCGTATGTCCTTTCATCATCTTTGTCTCCCAGGTCAATTCCTGTTTTGCCGAGATAATATGCCAGAGTCCCCATAGATCTTGCAAAATGTGCCTCGCATGCTTTTAGAATGACTATGTCAGAGCAATTCATGGCCCTGTCTAACCTGATATCTCCCCAGCCGTCAATCGGTCTGTTGTAGTCTTTTATGGTGCAACCGGCCTGCTTGTCAGTAAATACTCCTGAAGTATGGTAACTCTCACCAGAGGAAGCTCCACACTCAAGAAGTGCGAGAAATAGGACTGCTCTTGAATTCCCTGCTGCCACATAATGCTTGTAGTCATCATCTTGTTCCCACCCCTGGCTTGTGCGGGTGAGATTGATATTTGACCTTACAATCCCACTCTTGGTTTCCATCACGACTACAGACGCAAACGAAACGTCAGTCTCTATTGGTTTGACAACTTCCATAATTGTATTCTTTGACGCGTTATGCAACGTTGTGTCTTGAAGGGATTGTGCATGGATATTCATAGCCACGAGCACAATAATTAGTGTAACAATGTTTCTCATATCATTCTTTTTTACTGTTATTGTTTTGTTGTGATAACATCTTATAGTCATACATTCTGGCATCTCTACATATATGGTTCTATAGCTTCAGCCCAATTTTCAGGAAATGTAGATGGATAAAGACTGACGGCCTTTGATGCAGCAGCTTTTGCCTCTTCTGTCTTCCCTTGCATGCCAAGATTTAACGAATAAAGCCAATACATATATGAAAGTGTCTCGTCGAAAACGCCAGGTTCCTGTTTCCAGTACTTAATGGCCTTTGCAATTAGTATCTCGGCCTGGTGGTCTTGTTTCGTTGCCCCCCAATACGAATATACCAAAGCCAGACCGTCAAGGTCGTTTGCAGCTTTCATGAGCCTAACGGCCTGCTGCCAGAGCTCATCCGATTTGTCTTGCATGCCACATGTCTCCAGCACATCTGCATAGTTGCGTAACGCAACGGCGATGTCTTTTGTCGTTGCATATAGCATATACTCAGCTTGCATTGCTTCTTCGAAGAAATCGACGGCATAATAATATAGCTCATACGCTATAGCCCATTCGGTAATTGCCATTGACACCTCAAACCTGCAAGAAGCATCAGCTCTGTTTATAAGTTCTTTCCATTGCTTTATGCCTTTTTCTATGTTTCCTTTTAGTATTGTAATCCGGGCCAGATTGACAGACAGCAACAGGCGGTCTTTTAAATTGGTCGTGTTGTTGATCTCGTTAAGAATATGTTTTCTGGCATCATGATATTTCCCTCTTCCCAAATCAATTTCAAAACCAAGCAACGAGATGCTTCTTGCATACTCTTTGCCAATAACACAATCGGGAACCGTGCCCCCCTCAAAGACGGGACTTAGGGCATCAACCAATGCCTTGTCAGGGCTTATTTCGCCAATGAAGATTTGACGAGCTTTTTCAAGATGAGTTGCGCATTTGTCATAATCTCTACGTGTCAGGCATGTTGATGTCTCACTGATAGCCTTGTAAAAGCGAACACCTGGAGCAAATGTGGCATCATTCGTATGAAGCGGTTGCATTAGAGCTTCATAAATGTCCGCTGTGCAAAAGCACCCTCTTTCATGGCTCGACTCAATAATAGCAGAGTACAATGCTGATATGTCTGCAGCGGAGTAGCCATAATTGAAGTGGTTGTAATTGACATAGTCACGATATGCTTCAATACTCTTTCTGGATAGGCCGGCATGCGCATATATGAGATAACGGATTATGGATATCGTGCTTAATTCCGGAGAATAATTGGAATATAATTTTAAGCACATTAACTCCGCTTTTTCGAGATACTCATTGGCGGTAGACGGATTGTCTATGGCTAACAATGACTCAATCTCGAAAAACATTATCCGTAAAGGATGAATCTCTGGTATGTCTCTCTTCTTAATAAGTCTTTTGCCCTCCCGAAACCATCGGATGCAACTCCCCCTTATACCACAAAAACCGCAGAGAAGTGACAAGTACAAACAGATACGAATGTTTTTGTCAGTGGAGTTTTCTTGCATGTTGTTTAAATATGCGTTGTAAGCATAATGGAAAGCCATAGCTGTGAGACCTAAGTCGTTATTCATTTTTGAGCGGGATATAAGTAACTCGTTATCATTCGTCGATGACAGTTCTGCCGCATTAAAGAAGGCAATGGCTTCATCGTATCTGAAAATATTGGCATACAATGTTCCTAATGGTCTATAGAAACTTATGTCACCCGTAATTCTCATGCAGAATGACAACAGCTTGTAGTCTATACGTTCTTCCAAACGAGTTACGGGACGTCTCTTGTTATTGGGGAAAGACAGCTCGACATTTGAGGCAAAATGCAGAACACTCTTCATGAAAAGCTTGACGAACGGGTCATCCTTTCCAATAACATTATCCCATTTCTCCATGATATATCCCAACAGCAGTCTGGCTGCAACAAAATACTGCTGTCTGGAAGCATAATCGTCTAAGGGCTCTATTGATAAATAGCCATCAAGATTTGATAACAGGCACATCAGGTAGTTCACTCTTAATGTGCGCTTGTCCAATATTGCGCAAGATACCCCCGTGTCACAATATATCCTGTTGTGATCGAGAAATAGCCAATTCCTTCTGTCAAGAGAAGATATCATGTCGCATAATACATGAGGGTCGTCTGGCTTATGGAGATTACACAGAGCAGCAATCTCCAATCCTTCCATGCATATAACAGAGGCTATAGTCATCAACCGCTTTTCCTCCTCTGTCAATGTCTCTGCAAACATCTTCCGGATATACTCTTTGTTCATATCGTTATATTATTACGTTTATACAAGTTGCTTTATAAATCATGTTTATATATAGTTAATTGCAGGTAACGTTACCATTGCCCCCTTTCCTTTCAGGAATGTAAAAGGTCTTAGTCGGTATCGCCGAAGACATATCCTATCCTCAAACCGAAAGACGGCGCGTGCTCAAACTCGCCAAAACGCATGTATTCCCCACCTTTTGACGATACGCTTTTCCCTTCAATTCTCTGTTTCATGGGACGGTAAAAAACGCCAATAGAGAAGCCATATAACACCAAATCAGCAGATATCTTTATCGAGAAAGAGCCGCTCTTGATATCAGGGTCAAACCATGCTGCAGATGTTGAGTAGCCAATAAATGGATTGATCATTAATCCTGTTGTACTGTCAAAACCGTCAAAGGGAATAAAGAAAGACGGACCCATATATATGTCCCAGATAAACTTGCTATCATTGAACCACTCAATTTTTTCTGTGTTTATCCAACGGAAATTCGCAGAAAGTCCGAAGCCTGCAATCCCGTCATCGCCAGAGCCTCTGAATCCTAACTCCACTTCAGGACAGAAACTGCTTTTCACTGACATTCCGTCCTGCTTAAGTTTCTGACTTATTGTGCTTCCGAAATGAGCCCACCCGTCAAATCTTTGTGATTTTCCTTGTGCAGAGCACATTAGAAGTAACGATAATATTACTATTCTACTGGCAATAAATAAATTAGTCTTTTTCATTGTTCCTTTTCTTTTAAGATTTGTTATTGTAATGATAATATTTGCGGAATCTGTCGTCATTGCATTTTTGTTATTGCGCCAATGATGTTTTCCACGACGCTCACCGTCTGTGCATCTCCTCAACACAACACCATTCGTAGAGGCTATGCCCGTTCTGTTGTCCGGAATAAAGGCATGGACCGCCAGGAATCATGCCAGGAATGCCTGCTGTATGCAATGTCCTATTTATGGAGAGTTTGCTCGCTTGGTGTCACCTGCACAAACGGGATAGCACGGCATGTCTTTACTGTCGCGCTGTCAAGATATTGGTGGAGGGTATCATTCCTCTGCCCTTCCGTCATGGGAAATGACAATGGGGCAGGGTCATCTATGGACTGGCTTTCTGTTGTGGCATAAGAGAGGAAACGCTTTTTCATCTTGTCTGTACGTTGGGCGACATCATTGGCCGACAAAGTCAGTTTTAAAAGCGAACGAAGACTCGGCGCAGACAGGGCTTTAACCTTGTCAATATTTTGTGGACGAATTGCCCCAACAGGTTTTATGCTTTCACCTTGACATACCTGAGGAATGTTCAGGATACCTTGTATGGTTCCTCTAACAATAGTATACTTTGCTGCATTCTTTGCTGTATTCTCAGCAATCTTTACGCCTGCTGTGAGTATTCTACCCTGTGCGTCAGCATGTGCGGCAACAAGACTAAAGACTATAAACATCACTGCTGATATAAAACCAGACTTCAAGAAAAAATAAGTTTTCATAATCAATATGTTTTATTGGTTTAACATGATTTTACCAGTAATTCCTGGTTTACGACTGCAAAATTATATCATATACAATTACGTTATCCCGTTTTTTGAAATAATGTTAAAAAAAAAGGAAAATGCAACGTTGCATTTTCCTTTTGCCATATAAAATGTATCGTTTGATCTATTCATTTAGCTGTCTTCTGTCATCACTTACCATGTCTTTTAGTTCCAGAATAAGACCTGCAATACTGGTTTCGTTGTTCTGTGCATATTCTATAACTATACTGGTTTTCTTTTCTGACTCTAACAGAGTTACCAAATCGCGCTTGACACGTCTCAAGCTTTGCTCGTTTACTTCAAACAAGTTGCGGAAGCGACTTACTGGAATATTTGTTCCCGTCATCAGTAATGCGAGAAGGTTTGCTTGCATAAACTGACCTCCGTTGCTTTCTTTAATGCTTATTCCTAATTTCTTAAGAAAAGTCATTTCTGAACCGCTGGCAAATATCTTATACAATTCATCAATGTTCTTTATGATGTTGGATGATATTTCTTTTAGAGCCCCTAACAGTTTCTTTCCCTCATCTTCATCTTTTTTTCTAAAAGCTTCGCCTTTTTTGGCATACTCACCTTTCTTTTCCCGATTTTCTATTTCTTTTATTTTCTTCTCATATGTAGTGTTGGCTTCGTCGTATTTTGGTAAAAGATTACGGATTTCCCACAAAACAAGGAATATTGATAGTTGCCTGTCTATAATAAAGATGAGTTTCATGAGTTCTGTCATGTCATCAGCAGCATCTATTCTGTTTTTAATATCCAGATAATTATCTTTTATGAGTCCGAGTGTTGTGTGAAACATTGATTTCTCAAAGAAATCACTTTGAGCAGTACCACATTCCTTTATCTTTTTATCTATATATTCCTTTATATTGTCTTTTGAAGATTTGTCATTTATCTTTCTCGACAGTTTCTCAATATTAGCTATTTTCTTGTCTGGTGAGGCTGCTGAATGCAGGATTTTGGAGATTTCATCTGTCACCTCGGGAATCAATGGCAGTTTGGAAAACAATGACTTATAAGAAGACAGAATGCTCAGCGTTGATGTTGCTCCTGACAGCCATTGGGAGTTTTCCTTAATCTGATTGCTTAAAGACGACAAAGTATGGTTCTTTATGGCTTTATTTGTTTTGTCTATCTGGTTTGCGGCATTATCCAGACCACTTTTCTTTATCTCCCTAATTTGTTCTTGGAGAATTTGTATTAGCATGGATGGAACCTTGCCCGTTAGTTTCATTATTCTAAGACTGATATTACGCAATTGGGCCAATGCTATTTTCTTTCCAGAGATATCAACGCTCTCTACCTCCGAAATCAATCCGTCAAGCTCCGTGGTGGTTCCTGTGTCAAGATGCTCGCGCACGGAATTCAACTCGTTAAGGCGTAGGACCAGTCCGTCCTTGAACGTCCGGACAGCATGGCGGCTCATCTTATATCGGTCGTGCCACCACAGGCCGATTATTATTGATACAATTATAATTGTAAAAATCAATATGTTTGTTCTGGAAAAGTAATCTTGGTCATTGAACTTAACCCTATAATAAGTTCCCGCGGTTTCAATGCTGTTTTCTTTAGACAGGTCGGTAGAGAAAACATAGACTCCATTACTTGATCCAGCAATAACCTTGTTGTCAAACACAAGGCATGCCATGGGGTTAAACTGAATGTCAATAAAATATCTTTTCAGGCTATCGCATAGGTTCGTTATTCCGAAACTTGGAATGCCATAGACATGAGTTGAGTCCAGCACTAATAAGCGATTATATCCGGATAGCTCCGCTTCCTTTGTGAAAGACGAGTCGTTGTTAATGATAAAATATCCACGATTGGTAAGGATGTGCTTAACGTTTTGCAATGAATCAATCCCCATGTCACGTATGAATGTATACGGGGCGGAACCTTTAAGTGTCCTTGTGAAGGAATTGTTTTTTCCAAAGAACACACCGTCATTCAGGGTGCAAAACAGCAGCTGGTCTCCATTTGATGCAAATTTAGTAATAAAAGGATCCTTAATCGGTTCTTTGGTCGTTGGGTCTGCAAGCGGGATATTTTTGTTGATGTTGTTGATATTTCTGAAACCATCTCGAACGCCAACATATACATTTTCTGCGTCTTTCCCAATTGCTGTTACCTCAAATTTTGATTTGGGGTTTTGCCTGATAATATGGTCCCACGAGAGAATTGAATTCAAGAAATAGTTGGAATAAAGCTTGGCTTTATATATTTCATGGTTGGCGTCAACATAATAAAGAGTGTCATTAAGGACCTCCATAAAACTGATATCCTTTACTCCTTTAGGAATATCCTTAAATTGAGTTGCTTCAGTTTCACCTTTCTTTTGGCGATAAACCTTCGTGCCAATAAGGTAATAGATGTTGTCATCGTCGGTACATGCTAATCTCACATTGCCGTCGGAATTAAACACATCCTGATGATGGCCAACTCGCGAAACAGAATGAAGAGTCACAAGTAGAGACCGCCTGTTCGATAGGTCATTTTCTATTATGTTTCTACATTTTGTCCGTATGGATTTCTGTGAAGGAACAACCATAAACTTATCAGGATTCTTTAAATCCTTATCTTTTACGAGCTGTATGTAATGGTTGCTTATGAAATAGTTTGTGCCTTCCGTCTTGTCATAATAGTAAATTTGGGCTGGGAGTTTAAGAGCATAAGACTCTTTTGGCTTTCCATCGATGTCTGTAACTAATAAGGAGTCTCCAACTAAAGAATAGATGGAATCATCATGAATGGCAACGTTGTGAGTTTTTTGTAAAAACAGCTTTTCTACGTTGTTGCTCGCAAGATTGACACGCAGCAATCCTGAGTCACTGGCGCAAAACAAGTATTGGTTTTTATATGGCTGGATACTTCTTGTGCCAACGGGGCTAATATTCTCGGGGGCATCTTTATATCTGCTGGGGAATAATATCGTGAGAGTACTGTCATTAACATCAGTTTCTTTAGGTACATAGTACAGTCCATGGCTGGTCGCTACATATACTATTGAGTTATGGACAGAAATGTCATATGCAGAATATTGGGTCTTTTTGGATTTCAGCGGAATATAAAAACGACCATGTCTTTTCTTTACGCATAGGGAGTCGCCTTTTAGGTCGCAACAGAAAAGTCCCATGTTTCTGGTCCCTATCCAATAATTACCTGCTGAATCTCTAACAACCTTATAAATACGGTCAAAGGCAGTTGTGATTTTTTCAAGGTGCTGATTCTCTGAGTTGTAAATGTATACAATGCCGTCCTCCGTGCCGATATAAAAGATGTTGTCTTTTAAATGGTCCTTGGATATGGAGGCCAACGTCTCCTCAAAGAAAACCTCAGATTCATTCAAAGACATAGAACGTTTTTCTTCGGAACAGCCGATAAGGAAAAGGCCAAGAAGCATCAAGAATGTATATCTCATAATGGTTGTTGGTGGAATAGTTGAAATGGGAATCATGGTATGAAATTGCAAGTTGTTGTTCGTTTTGGGTTTATATGCCACAAAAATACAAAAAATTAATGAATTGGTGTTTGTTTTTCTCATAAAAATGATTGTTCCCTCAAATGTATGTGGAGTAAAACATGTGGTTTGCGATGGAAAAATAGATTTTCCCTTGGTTACAGAGGCAAAAATTCAATTATTTTATGTAAGTTTGCAATCGGATTACTATGGTGTCCGACTGTTGCCATTGGCACATGACCGGACCTTTGTGATGACAGACGGACACGGAAGGAGAAAAGTGGAGTATATGGACGATATACGCAAGACAAAGGTGACAATGGTGCAATATGACATTGCCTGGCGTATGGTGGCAGAGAACAGGAATAGGATAGAAAGCCTTGTCGCCGCCCTGCCAGCCTGCGATGTAATAGTGCTTCCAGAGATGTTTACAACAGGATTTGTTGCTGAGCCTCATGGCGTTGCCGAGAAGGCCGGTGACAGCGAGACTGTCAGATGGATGGCCCGGATGGCACAATACCGTGACTGCGCAGTGGCCGGAAGCATAGTTGTGAGGACTGATGAGGGCTTCCGCAACAGGTTGTATTTTGTTACCCCCGACGGTGTGAGCTATTATGACAAGCACCACCTTTTCGGCTACGGAGGCGAGGACAGACACTTTGTCGCCGGACAACAGAGGCTGGTTGTGGAGTGGAGGGGAGTGAGATGGATGCCCGTGATATGTTATGACCTACGCTTCCCCACATGGTGCCGCAACCGTGAGGACTATGACGTGATGATTTGCGTGGCCAGCTGGCCACAGGGACGCATACAAGTGTGGCGCACATTGCTTGCTGCAAGGGCTATAGAGAACCAGTGCTTTACTGTTGGCGTCAACAGGGTCGGCGACGACCCTACGGGACATTACAGTGGAGGCTCAATGGTGGCTGACCCGTGGGGAAGGTGTGTCGCCGAATGTAAGGACGAGTGCCAGGAGGCCGTGACCTACGGACTGAACATCAGTGGCATGAGGACGTTTAGGGAAAAATTCCCTGTCTTGAGGGATAGGGATGGCATGTTAACGAGTTGACAAGTTAACTGTCATCTCGTCAACAAAATTAAAACAAATTATTGGATGAAATCGCTAAGAGAACTATACAGGATTGGCAAGGGCCCATCGAGCAGCCATACGATGGGACCGCACAAAGCGGCAACGATATTTGCCGGACGCAATAGTGGCGCGGCCAGCTTTGAAGTAACCCTTTATGGCAGCCTTGCCGCAACAGGCAAGGGACACCTTACCGACAAGGCCATTGAGGAGGTGCTGGCTCCTTTGGCTCCCACTACGATAGTGTGGAAGCCGGAAACCACGTTGGAATACCATCCCAACGGAATGACGTTCCGAGCCTTTGGCAATGATGGAACCATGACAGACGAGTGGACGGTGTTCAGTATTGGAGGCGGTGCTTTGTCGGAAGGAAAAGAGAACGGTGTACTGGCTACCCCAGAGGTGTACGGCATGAACACTTTGAAGGAGATTATGCAGTGGTGTCTTGACAACGGACGGGGCTATTGGGAGTATGTTGAGGAATGTGAGGGACCGGAGATATGGGACTTCCTTCAGACGGTATGGGAGGCCATGCAGCAGTCTGTGGAGAATGGCCTTGAGCATGAGGGCGTGCTGCCCGGCCCGCTGCATCTGCCCCGCAAGGCTGCGAACTATTATATAAAGACCAAGAGTTTCAGAACCTCGCTGCAGAGCCGTGGTCTGGTGTTCTCCTACGCCTTGGCCGTAAGCGAGGAGAATGCTGCTGGCGGAACCATCGTCACGGCTCCTACCTGCGGCTCATGCGGTGTCGTGCCCAGTGTGCTGTACCATCTGTCGCGAGGCCACGACTTTAGCGACAAGCGCATCTGTCATGCTCTTGCCACAGCGGGATTGTTCGGCAACGTAGTGAAACACAATGCGTCGATAAGCGGAGCCGAGGTGGGATGCCAGGGAGAGGTCGGAGTGGCCTGCGCCATGGCTTCTGCCGCTGCATGCCAGCTCTTCGGCGGTGGACCGTTGCAGATAGAGTATGCTGCAGAGATGGGGCTGGAGCACCATCTTGGCATGACCTGCGACCCCGTATGCGGACTGGTGCAGATACCGTGTATAGAGAGAAACGCCTTCGCCGCCGCCCGCTCCCTTGACGCTGAGCTTTATGCCACGTTCTCTGACGGACAGCATCAGGTGTCGTTCGACAGGGTAGTGAGGGTGATGAAGCAGACGGGGCATGACTTGCCGTCGCTGTATAAGGAGACGAGTGGGGGAGGCCTGGCAAGGATTTAGGAGGTCTAAGGTCTAAGGTCAATGGTCAATGGTCAATGGTCTAAGGACTAAAAGGTCAAAGGTCTAAGGACAAAGTACTCTCGAACCCCTCGACCCCCTTTGACCTTCGACCTTAGCCCTTTAGACATCAGACAACAATAACTCATATGGAAGGACTGAAAGACTTTAAGGACATGCTTGCGAGGCTGGAGTGCCGCAACAGGCGATGGCGCATAGGACTGGTATGCGCTGAGGACGAGTCGTCAAGAATGGCTGTCGAATGGGCTTTGCAGCGTAAGTTTGTCAACGTCGTGTTTATTGGTGGTACGGAGATAGTGCTTGCTGACAAAAGGTTTGACAGATACCGCAGTCATATTTCCGTGGTTAGGGCAGAGTCGAGGGATGAGGCTGCCTGCACTGCCGTGCGCATGGCACGAGAGGGGACTGTCGACATCCTGATGAAGGGACTCATCAATACCGACAACCTGCTACGCGCCGTGCTCAACAAGGAGCATGGACTGCTGTGCAAGGGAGCCGTTATGACTCATGTGGCCCTGGCCAGAATGCCGTCATACCACAAGATGCTGTTCTTCACCGACTCTGCTGTCATTCCCTATCCCAACAGGGAACAAAGGGTGGAGCAGGTGCGGACCATCGTGAGGATATGCAGGCAGACGGGCATCAGCAGGCCGAAAGTAGCACTCGTCCATTGCACGGAGAAAGTGAACGGAAAGACATTCCCGCTTACGGAGGATTATGTGGAAGTAATCAGAATGGCCAAAGAAGGTGCTTTTGGCGACTGCGTGGTCGACGGGCCAATGGACGTGAAGAGCGCATGCTCGGCAGACGCCATGAGGATAAAGAACATAAAGTCACCCATCAATGGTGATGCTGACGCACTGGTGATGCCCGACATAGAGGCTGGCAATTGTTTCTATAAGACCATCACGCTGTTCTCGCAGGCAGACACCGCTGGCGTGCTTGCAGGTACCAAGGTGCCCGTGGTATTGCCGTCGAGAGGTGACGATGCCATGAGCAAGTTCTTTAGCCTTGCCTTGGCAGCATGGTGTTGTTATGGGGAGGAATAGTGTGTGGCCAGATGTCACTCACTGTATAAGGGTTTAAAATAACTTCCGAAAGTTGAGTAAATCTAATAGCTGAATGGTGTGGTTAAGAAATGTTACAAAAAGTTTTTTCTTATAGAAAAGCTTGGCTTTGCCAAACTTAATATATAACTTTGCATCGTGTTTTTCATGGTATTAGATTATTAAGGTTTAAACGGAGGATGGTTGTCGTGAGACAACCATCCTTTTATGTGTACGTCCCTCATCAGGAGATTCACCCGATAAACATATGGGAAGATTTGGGGGCAGTAGAAAACTCCTGTGGCTAAAGTAACCCGTATGGAGGGTCTTTCCTCCCTATTCTCTTATCCAGAATTATTATTGTCCGCTACAACTCAAAATAGCGATAATATATTATCGTTAATGCAGGAAAAACAGGAAGTTTTGATTAAGAAACCATGAATAAAGCTAAAAATAAATGATGGTTTCGCTACATCATCGGATAATTTTGTATTTTTGCGGTAAGAAACAGAGTAACACAATTATATATGTAAATATGCCACAAGAACAATCTCAAATAAGAGAGCGACAGAAAATTGATTTACGCGAGCCGCGTCGCTACAAGGTGTTGATACACAATGATGACTTCACCACAATGGATTTCGTTGTGAAGGTGTTGAGGGAGGTCTTTTACTTAAGTGATGAAAATGCACAGGCATTGATGTTGCAGGTACATCATTCAGGCAAGGCCGTGGTGGGAATATATACCTATGACATCGCTGTTTCCAAAATGCAGAAAGCCACAAATATGGCCCGGGAGAACGGTTTCCCGTTGCGGCTCACCGTTGAACCTGAAGACAATTAACAGTATGGCAGAAATAAGGCAAACAGAAAGAGCGTCACGTGTTCTGAACAATGCGCTGGAATGCTGTAAAAGCTATAGACATGAGTTTGTCATGCCTGAGCACTTGCTTTCGGTATTGATAGAGGATGATAACTTCTATGCCGCATTGAATATATTTTATAGTCCACAGACCCTGGCTGAGCGTGTTGATGAGTTCCTGAGACAAGTAGACCCAGTTCCGGAGGGCATTGAATACGAGCCGGAGGTGTCTGCCCAGATGGGGATGGTGATAGAAAGCGCAGTGCAGGATGTGGCCCTAAGCAGTGCGGAATTTATAGATACTCCTCACTTGGTTAGGGGAATCCTGAAACTCGAGGATTCATGGGCGGCATATCTCCTGAAGGATTGTCTGTATGGTAAGGAGACAAACTTTATGAGTCAGCTGATAAACTGCTGTGACTTCGAAGACAAGCTTCATGATGATGCTGAGGGGAATGAAGGAAAAGCCGCATGGAGGAGGCTGGTCACATGTATGAACGAGCATTACACGAGGTACAATCCTCTTGTAGGAAGAGAACGTGAGCTAAAACGTACTATGCAGGTGCTTTGTCGTCGTGATAAGAACAATCCGCTGCATGTCGGTGAGCCTGGCGTAGGGAAGACTGCGCTCGTATGGGGGCTGACAAGACTTATAGAGGAAGACAAGGTCCCCAAGAGGCTGAGAGGAAGCAGGATTTATCAGCTGGACATGGGTACTCTGCTGGCTGGCTCACAATATCGTGGTGACCTTGAGAACCGAATCAAGCAAATAATGGATGGTATTCAGGAAGAAAGCGGGAACAACATCGTCTATATTGATGAAATCCACACACTTGTTGGCGCAGGCGCAACAGGGGAGGGGGCAATGGATGCCTCAAACATGCTCAAGCCTTATCTTGAATCAGGAACAATCCGGTTCATCGGCTCGACGACCTATGAGGAATACAACCGCTATTTCTCACGTTCCAAAGGACTCATAAGGCGGTTCCAGCAAATAGACATTCTCGAGCCGACTGTCGAGGAGGCGAAAACTATCATCAGGCAGTTGAAACCCCGTTATGAGGAGTTTCATGGGGTGAAGTATACCGACGAGGCTGTTACTTTCGCCGTTGAGGCGAGTGCCAAGCATGTCAATGACCGTTTCCTGCCCGACAAGGCTATAGACCTCATTGACGAGGCCGGTGCCGCCATGGAGATGGATGACAATGTCAGGATTGTAGGGAAGAGAGAGATTGCTGAAGTACTGTCCAAGACCTGCAAGGTGGATGCCCTGTCTGAAGCGGAGGATGAGGATTATCGGCAATTAGAGAGTCTTGCTGCCAGGATGCTTTCTCAGATTTACGGACAGGACGAGGCTATCCGGCAGGTGGTTGAGTCTGTTCAGATGTCGAGGGCCGGACTTTTGGATGACAACAAGCCATTGGCATCATTGTTGTTTGTCGGCCCCACGGGAGTAGGCAAGACAGAGGTTGCACGGGTATTGTCGAAAGAACTGGCTATCGCCCTGATACGTTTCGACATGAGTGAATATACAGAGAAGCATGCTGTTGCAAAACTTATTGGCTCGCCGGCAGGATACGTAGGCTATGAATACGGCGGTTTGCTGACTGATGCCATAAGGAAAAATCCCAATTGCGTGTTGCTGCTTGACGAGATTGAGAAAGCGCACGAGGATATCTACAACATCCTGCTTCAGGTGATGGACTATGCGCGACTGACGGACAACAAGGGACGGCATGCTGATTTCAGGAATGTAGTGCTGATTATGACATCCAATGCAGGAGCGCAGTTTGCGTCACAGGCTTCTGTCGGCTTCAATGGTAATGTCAGCCGCGGCGATGCCATGATGAAACAGGTGAGGAAGACTTTCAAGCCAGAGTTTCTTAGCCGGTTGTCCGGTGCCGTGGTCTTCCGCGATATGGATAAGCAGATGGCAACTCTGATACTCCAAAAGAAATTGAGAGAACTGGAGTCCAAACTACAGACAAGGCATGTGACCATGGAGCTTAGCCCGGACGCTTTCGAATATATTTTGAAAGAAGGATTTACTCCAGAATACGGAGCAAGGGAGATGGACCGTGTTATATCTCAAAAACTTAAGCCCTTACTTATGCGCGAGATACTGTTCGGCAGTCTGAAGCAAGGTGGCAACATAACAATTGGCATGAAAGATGGCGGTTTATCAGTTGGATGACGAATTGTGGTTCCCCGACCCACATCTGGGAGAGGAAGACGGACTTGTAGCCGTAGGCGGCGATTTGTCCGTCAACCGTCTGCTGTTGGCATACAGTAACGGCTTCTTTCCATGGTTTTCTTTTCGCCATTGGAAAGAACCCCACTGGTATTGCCCTTTAGACAGATATGTCATTTTCCCCAAAGAGATACACATCAGCCATTCGATGAGGCAGCTAATGCGTCAGAACAAGTACATCGTAACTTTCAATCAGTGTTTCGAGGGAGTAATCCGTGGCTGCTCCTCAGTGGACGACCGCAATCAGGAATATGGCGCATGGCTTGGTTCTGACATGATAAAAGCATATACGGAATTGCATCGTCTTGGCTATGCGGCCAGTGTTGAGGTGTGGGAGCCGCAGGATATGTCATCGGGAAAAAGATCTGCAAAACTTGTTGGAGGCTTGTATGGGGTTGCTGTCCGAAATGCTTTCTTTGGCGAAAGCATGTTCTCGTTAGTCCCAAATGCTTCCAAGTTGGCCTTGATATACTTGGCCAAGACTCTTGATGGTATGGGAGGACTCTTTATCGACTGTCAGTTTGAGACCCCTCATCTGAAGTCTATGGGCGGGAAGCATATATCATATGATAAATATATGGAAATATTGAATGGCGAGGAGGACGTGGAGCTTGGGTAATCTGTGAAATCTGTGGGAATAAAATTCTCTTTGTCATTTCTTGTAGTTGTAATCTTGCCTCAGAAGGAAAACATGGGAAGGGATTCCTAAATGAAGGCCTTTCCTAAGCAAACGTTTGTGGAAGCTGATGCAAAGCTTTGCGTGGGCTGATGCAAAGCTTTGCGTTGGCAGTTGCAAAGCTTTGCGTTGACGGATGCAAAGCTTTGCGTTGATGGATGCAAAGCTTTGCGTCTGAGATGGGCTAAGCTGGTATAGAAATCGTTCGTCCTATTCTGGATAAGAGAAAAGGGAGGAAAGACTCACCATACGGGGCGCTGTATCCCCCAAGAAATTTCTGCAGAACCGTTGTAATCGTTCGCTCCTTATGGTTAAAAACATGGAGGAGCTCCTATGTGCGGGAACTCCTCCATGTTTTGTTTTATAAAGCGTGTGCTTATTTGAACAGCGAGTCGAGTAGGGTATAGAACTCCGGGTCCTCGCCTACGACGGTCTTGACAATCTTGCCGTCCGGACCAACGAGTATCTTTGTCGGGAAGCCGCGGATGCCATATTTCGAGCATACGTCATCCTGTGAGCCACGTGGATTGTAGACATGCAGCCAGGGCAGCTCATGCTTTGCCACGGCAGCCTTCCATTTCTCTTCGGTGTCGTTGCAGTCGATGCCCAATATCTCGAGCTTGTCCTTATACTTGGCGTAGTACTCCTTCATCTGTGGCATGCCCTTTATGCACCATCCGCACCATGAGCCCCAGAAGTCGAGCACCACGTGCTTGCCACGCAGGCTGGACAGTGACAGCGGTTTGCCGTTGATGTCGTTGAGCGTGAAGTCTGGAGCCTCTACTCCTGTAGCCTGCAGCTTCTCTGCACGTTCCTCGGCCTCCTTGGCTTGTCTTGCCGCGGCAATGGCCTTGCCGTAGAAGTCCTTCATCCTGCCCTCGCGCACACTCTCGGAGAGCAATCCTGCTGCCTGTTCCATGAGGCCGAGTTCCTCAAGCTGCTGAATGATAGCGGCCGAGGCCTCGTAGTCGGGATGCTGCCTGATGAAGTCGAGTATGGCATCCTTGTAGTCCTTCTGTGCCTGTTCCATCTTGGGGTTCAGGTCCTTGGACACTGCCTCCTGGCTTTCTCCAGCCTGTAGGCGTGTGCGGTATTCCTTGTAGATGTCGTTGATGGGCTTCTGTGCTGTCTCCATGGCTATGTCAGCCTCATGGTACTGCTTGTAGAATGTGGAGCCATTGATGTCGTAGCGTGTGCGCGGGTCACCGCTGAGCTCTACGCTCTCGCCCGGTACGCCAATGACCTGCACTCCAAATGCTGCGTTCTGCTCCCTGCGAATGGTGCCGGGAGTGGCAAGGTAGAGGCTCTGTGGCTTGTCGAGCTTGATGGTGATGTCGAACGTGCCATTATCCGTCACCATCGTGGTGTCGGCATTGAGGCTTCTGGTGGCCGGGCGCAACACGAGGACAGTGTCGGTAAAGCCCGTGAGTTGTCCTTTTATGCGGAGTGTGCCTTCGCCCTGTGCTTGTGCCGTGCCGGCATAAGCCAATAGGGCAAGGCCAAAAATAGTCTTCTTCATGAGCGTTGATTGTTTTTGTTCGAAAAGGATGCAGGAATACAGGCTGTCGGGTATGACAGCGATGGCATTATACTGCGCTGAACCCCCGGAATGTGCTGTTCTTGAGGATGTCGCGGATGCTCAGCTCCTTGCCGGGATAGTGCTCATCCATTTCTTTCCAGCCCTCTTCCTCCTCAGGAGAGTGCTCAAATTTGATGAAGAGATATTTGCACTCTGCTACTAACCATATAGCTACGGTCAAGGCGACGAATGCGACGAACGTTATTACAACCTGTGCATTCTGCAAGAACTCAAGTGATAAATCCATAATTGCTTAAAGTTTAATGTTTAATGTTTTTATGGCTGCAAATATAAGAATTATCCCGTAAACAAGCAAAAAAAACGGGGAAAAACGTTTGGCACTTAAGTTTATTATTATTATTTTTGCACAACCCAACATCAGCTACCGATATGGAAAGAAAGAACGCATTTGAGAAATATATTGATGAGATTGGACATGCTTCTGCGCTAAGCGTTGAGGAGGAGGAGTCGTTGGCGCGCAGGATTGCCGATGGCGATGCCCGTGCCCTTGACCGTCTGTCAAGAGCCAACCTGAAGTTTGTCGTTGCCATGGCCAACAGTTTTCGTGGCAAGGGCGTAGACATTTCCGACCTTGTCAGCGAGGGCAACATGGCACTGCTGAAGGCTGCCCGCAAATATGAGCCTGGACATGGCAGCCGCTTCGTGTCGTATGCCTCACCTTTCATCCGCAAGGCCATGGAGGCTGCTATCGTGTCGCAGTCGGGACTTTACAAGGTGCCCCAGGACAACGATACGCCGCAGGAGCGCAAGCGCGCAAGAGCTTTGTCGGTCGACGCACCATTAGGAGGCCGCGAGAATGTCACCTTGCTGACGGTTGTTGCCGACCCCGACTCGCCAGTTCCTGGTGCGGATGACGGCAATGACGATGCACAGGCCATGATAGTGGAGAAGCTCCACGAACTGCCGGAAAGAGAGCAGAAGGTGATTAGGCTGCTGTTCGGAATAGACGGCGACAGGTATACCATGGCGGAGGCTGCGCAGATGATGGGGCTGAAGCGTGAGAGAGTAAGGCAGATACGCGACAGAGCCTTGAGGCGGATAAGGAAATAGGCGGAGGCTACTACCGCTTCCGCCAGTCGTCCTTGACATAGCTCTTGGGAAAGGAGGTGTGGTAGAGAATGTTTCCACCCCGTTCCCTTATCCATGTGTCAAATTCCCTTTTACCTTCTTTCAGAACTATCACTCTGGCTCCACTTCTCAGGTGGTTGTACTCTGTGTTGCCTCCCGAGAAGCGGCCGTGGGCAAGCAGTATGCCATAGTAGGCCACGGAATAGTCGTTGTCGTGGTCGTGACCGCAGAATACTCCCATTACGTCTCCTTGCTCCTTCATGGCCGTGAACATGCCGCTGTTGAGCGATGGCGAGTATGCTTTCTCCAGACGGGAGCCATACATCGGGCATTGTGTGTTGTCGGTGGCGTAGTTGTATTCAGGAAGCGGGATGTGCATGAAGGCGAGTGCGGGCAAGGCCTTGCCTGCGTTTTGCTGCTTGTATACCGAGCTGCGCTGCCTGTACCATGTTATCTGGTTGTGTGTTATCCACTGATAGCCGTCGACTCCGGCAAGTGACGACCTGTTGTGCGTGTCTATGCAGTAGAGCACGGCTGCCGTCCTCTTGCCGTTGGACGACATTATGGGCAGTGAGTAGTCGAGGCTTTTGCCCTGCAGCACGGGCATCACGCAATGGGGCGACTTCTGCATCTGTGCGTAGAGAGCTGCCGAAGGAGCCTTGAAGTCGTAGTCGTGATTGCCGAAGGTTATGGCAAAGGGCACGCCGAGCGAGCTGAGGGTGCCGAGGACAACGGAGAGTGTGCTGTCGGCGGGCATGGAATAGATAATGTCGCCCGTTACCATCACCAGGTCGGGCTTCTCCTCTGTCACCATCTCCCTGATGCAGTCGAGAGCCTGCTGCGAGGCTTTCGCTCCCAGCTTGTAGTGGAGGTCGGTGAGCTGCACAATCTTGAAATATCCGTTCCGGAACTTCAGCGGCGTTTGTGCAAAGGCTTGGCCAATGCCCGTAAGCATGGCCAAGCCCATAATGAATTTCTTCAGCATAATGTGCTAATGGTTGGTTACTCGAAATAGTATAGGAACACCGCTATGCCCTCAAGAGCCGGCTTACGCTCGCCCTCTATCTCGATGCGGAATTCTATCTCGGTCTTGCATGTTCCCCTGAGGTTGGCTATCTGGTGTAGCTTGGTGACAAGCCTCACTCTGCTTCCAGTGATGACAGGCTTGCCGAAGCGCATGTGCTCGATACCGTAGTTTACGAGCATCTTGATGTTGTTCACCTGGATAATCTGGTCCCACAGATAGGGCAGCACCGACAGTGTCAGGTAGCCGTGTGCGATGGTTGAGTGGTATGGACTCTCTGCCTTGGCCTTTTCCACGTCGACGTGTATCCACTGGTGGTCGAGAGTGGCGTCAGCAAAGAGGTTGATGCGCTCCTGGTCTATCTGTAGCCATTCGCTGGCTCCAAGTTCCTCGCCAAGGTGTGCGGCGAACTCCTCGTAGGAGTTTACTATAAGTTTTCCCATTGTGTTGTTATTTATTTATGTAGTTAACGAGTTGGCAAGCCAACATCCCGTAGACTCTTCCAATTATTTCCCGTTCTTCTTCTTCCATTCCGCGTCGAACTTCAGGAGTTTTTTGTACTCCTTCTTTGTTATCCTCATGAAAGAGCCATGCTGTGGTCCGGTTACTCCCTTGATGTCCACGGGGTCGTGGAAGTTTCTGAGGTTCTCGTCGGCCTTGCAGATGCGGTAGTGCTTGGGGTTGTCGCTGTACTGTATGTATGCCACGCGCCATGTCTTGTCGCCGATAAGCTGGAATGCGCTTGAGCCCTCGCAGCTCTTGCGTCCCTCGAAGCTCACGTAGTCGTCTTCTACAGGCTCTCCCCATCCGTGGGTGAGATACTTGCTTGTTGCCGTATAGATGCCGGGCTTGCCGCCTTCCTTCTTGATAAGCATGTGGTAGAGTCCGTCGTCGAGCAGGTTGATGTCGGCGTCAATGGTTGCGTAGCCCCAGTCGAAGAGCAGCTGTGGAGTGGTCAGCTCAGTGAAGTCCTTGTTGGCATAGCTGTAGTACATGCGGTCGTAGGCCTCTTCGGGGCGGTTGAGCATGGAGTAGTAAATGAGGTATCCTCCCTTGTCGCCGTTTGCCCACACGTAGTTGGGGTCCCAGAATATCTGTGGTGCCCATACTCGGTTGATGGTAGCCCAGTTCTTGTATGGCGATGGTGCCGTGGGGTCGCTGAATATCTGCTGTCCCTTGCGGTAGTCGAAGGTGATGCTTGTCCAATGGATGAGGTCATCACTCTTCAGGAGGTCAATGCCGTAGTTGTCCCATTTGTGTGACTTGGCCACGCACATGTCGGTAGTGACCATCACATATCCTTTGCCATTCCAGGCCCTTGTTATGAAGGCGTCGCGTGTTCCACCCTCGATTCGTGCAAGAGCTTTCTGGTCGAAGATGGGCTCTCCGTCGATGATGTCCTGATAGTTGTACCCGTCGCGGCTCACGGCATATGCCGTCCACTCGCCCTTGTCGCTCATGTGGCAGTACAAATAGCCGTAGTCACCCTTCACGATGTTCTGTGCCTGCGCAAAGCTTGCCGTGGCCAGTCCCACTGCAACGAGCAGAGCCTTTCTTGTCTTCAAGATGTTCTTGATGTTCATAGTTGATTTTGTTTTTGTTAATGGTTTATGGTTGTTTCTGTTTGGTCCTGTTGTCTTCGCGGGCTTTGCCGGGCTGTCCTCATGCGGCCCTCTCCATACCCTTGCGGCGGTACATCCAAATCTCTACTGAGTTGATGATGTTCTGCCATAGGATGTAGCAGCCAGGCCCTACGCTCGACAGGGGGTTCAGGTAAGTGTATGCAATCCAGATGGCGAATGCCGTGTTCTTCTGTCCCAAAGCCTGTCCGGCGTCAACGGTGGCATTGAAGTAGTGGCCAATGAACCGTCCTATGGAGAATTGCGCTATGCACACCAGCAGTCCCATCAGGGCTATTGCGGCTATGAATGCCACCGGGGAGCCGGAGTGGCAGATGTTCTTTACCGTTGTTCCAGTGACCATCATCAACGAGCATCCCCACAGGTAGTATGAAAGGTCCTTGACAGATACTATGCGGCGATGGAGGCGTGGGAGCATGTGCTTTACCACGTATGCCATGGCCATTGGCACTACCAGCACCACGCATACCTCATAGAAAATCTTGGCGAAAGAGTCTATGAACGACACGTCGGCCGAGGGGTCGATGAGCGGGAAGCAGATGGGGATGAGAATAGCCGTAATCAGGTTCGACACGAACGTGAAGGTGGTCATCTTCTCAAGGTCGCCACCCAGCTTGGATGTCACGACGGCCGCAGCGGCGGCAACGGGAGCTACCACGCAGGTGAGCAGTGCCTCCATCATGGTGAGGGCATGGCCAGACAGATGAAATCCGAGCGCTATGCCCACCAGCGTGCCGACAAGGATAATCTGGAACAGTCCTATCCACAGGTGCCATCCCGTGAGGCGAAGCCTTCTGAAATCAACCTTGCAGAATGTCACGAAGAGTATCATGAACATGAATGCTGGCAGCATCTTGTCGCAAACAGGAGACATCACCCCGGCGGCTCCGGCAAGGAACGGTACCTTGGCAAAGACCAGATAGATTACAGTACCGGCAGTCATTGAGACGGGGAGCGTCCAGTTTTTGACAAATCTTACTATATCCATATCGACTACAAAAATACACATTATTTTGCAAACCATCAAACTTTAGGCAAGAATAATTTCCGCAGGGCAAAGTGCCGATAAGGAAAAGGCGGACTCCTCCGAGTCCGCCGTCTGCCAATAATTTGATAGGAAAAACTACTTTGATAAGAATTTATCTACGTTGGCAGCTGTTTTTATCCCGCTTGCCATGGCTCTTACTACGAGGCTTGCACCCGATGCGGCATCTCCGGCTACGAATACGTTGCTGGCATACTGGGGATGTGAGGGCTTGAGAAATCCCATTGCGAGAAGCACCATGTCGGCCTTGATAATCTCAGGTTTGCCCTTCTCGACCATCAGTGGCCTTCCTCCCTCCGGATTGGGCTTCCAGTCAATCTCCTGCACCTTTACTCCAGTGAGCTTGCCGTCCTTGCCGATAAATTCCAGTGTGTTGATGTTCCACCGGCGTGTGCATCCCTCCTCGTGGCTTGATGTCGTCTTGAGTGTGCGTGGCCAGTTTGGCCAAGGGTTCTGCGGGTCTACAGGTCCCTCTACGGGTTTGGGCATAATCTCAATCTGAGTTACGCTCTTGCATCCCTGGCGGTGTGCTGTGCCTATGCAGTCGCTGCCCGTGTCGCCACCGCCTATCACGAGCACGTCCTTGCCTTTGGCGTTTACGAGCTCGTCTTTCTTGAACTCCATTCCTGCCAGCACCCTGTTCTGCTGTGCCAGCATGTCGAGGGCGAGATAGATACCACGCAACTCGCGTCCCGGAACAGTAAGGTCGCGTGCCTCGGGTGTTCCCGTTGCCACGATGTAGGCATCGTAGCCCTCGGGCAGGGCTTTGAGGTCAATAGGCTGGTTGTACTTGAATACTATTCCTTCCTTCTCAAGCAATGCAAGCCTCCTGTCGATGATGCTCTTGTTGAGCTTGAAGTTCGGTATGCCGTAACGGAGGAGTCCACCGGCATTCTCACGGGCATCGTATACTGTTACGAGATAGCCTAGGCGGTTGAGCTCGTTTGCTGCGGCCAATCCTGCGGGGCCAGCACCGATGACAGCCACGCGCTTGCCGTTGCGCACGGGTGTGACAACGTCAACATAGTCTTCCTCGAAAGCGTGCTCGGTGATGGCCGCCTCGTCCTCACGGTTTGTCGTAGGCTCGTGCTCGGTAAGGTTCAGTATGCACGCTTTCTCGCAGAGTGCAGGACATATGCGTCCCGTGAACTCCGGGAAGGGGTTGGTGGAGTTGAGCAGCTTGTATGCGAGTTTCCAGTCGCCTTTGTACAGTGCGTCGTTCCACTCTGGCGGTTTGTTGCCCAGTGGGCATGCCCAGTGGCAGAAAGGTACTCCGCAGTCCATGCAGCGTGATGCCTGCAGACGGCGGTCGTTGCTGTTCAGCGTCTGCTCCACTTCTCCAAAGTCGTGGATTCTATCGTGTATTGGCCTGTAGCCCGCTTCCTTGCGGGGTGTGGTCAGAAAAGCTTTCGGATTTCCCATTGTTCAAATTGTATATAAGCCTCATCCCCGTCTCCCCTCTCCAAAAGAGAGGGAGATGATATGATTTACGGTGAGTGTTTGGCTATGTTAATTGTTTATAATCTTCTATCTTACCACCTCTCTCCCTCCTTTAAAAGGTAATTGTCTCCCCTCTCTCTTGGAGAGGGGCTAGGGGGGTGAGGCTTCTTTGTTCTAATAGTCTCTCTGCATATCAGCGATTTTCTGCTGGAGCTTCTTAACCTGCTCTTCCTGCAGTACGCGCTTGTACTCTATCGGTACCACTTGGATGAAGTCCTCAACATAGCGGTTCCAGTCGTCGAGCATAGTGCGTGCGAGCTTGGAGCCTGTGTACAGGTAGTGTTGCCTGATTAGCTCGTGCAGCTCTTTCCTGTAGCTGCTCTCCTCGACGAGGTTGATTTCCACCATGTCCATGTTGCAGAAGTAGTCGAAGTTGTGGTTCTTGTCCCAGACGTAAGCCACACCGCCAGACATACCGGCTGCGAAGTTGCGGCCAGTCTCACCGAGAACTACCACACGGCCTCCAGTCATATACTCGCAGCAGTGGTCGCCGGCTCCCTCGATGACGGCTATGGCTCCAGAGTTGCGCACGCCAAATCTCTCTCCTACCTTTCCGTTGATATACAGCTCACCGGATGTAGCTCCGTAAAGTCCTGTATTGCCGGCTATGATGTTGTCCTCGGCGGCGAAGTTGCTGCGTATGGGTGGCAGTATTGATACCCTTCCGCCCGACAGTCCTTTTGCAAAGTAGTCATTGGCCTCACCCTCAAGCTTGAAGTCGACACCCTTGACGAGGAATGCTCCGAAGCTCTGTCCGGCAGAGCCTTTGAACTTGACGCTCACGGAGACGTTCTTTGCCTGCTTCTGCTCTATATATCCGCTGAGCATCGTTCCCACGGCACGGTCGGTGTTGCGTATGCTGTAGTCGAGGTCGATGTCGCCTCCGTTGTCGATTACCGTGCGTGCTGCCTTTATCATCTGCTGGTCGAGAACATCCTCAAGGTCGTGGTGCTGCTCCTTGTCGTGGTGCAGTCCCTGCTCGCCCTCCTTGTGAAGCATGCGGCGGAAGTCGAGGGTAGCGTATTTCGGGTTTTTCCTGATCTCGCTCTCGCGTGTCTGAATAAGCTCTGTATGGCCGATGATGTCCTCAAGGCGTGTGTATCCCATCTGGGCAAGATACTCCCTGACCTCCTGAGCGAGGAAAGTGAAATAGTTTACCAGATACTCGTAGTGCCCGATGAAGTGTGCCCTCAGTTTCGGGTCTTGTGTGGCCACGCCCATAGGACAGGTGTTGAGGCTGCACTTGCGCATCATCACGCAGCCCAGGACTATCAGTGCGGCAGTACCGAAGCTGAACTCCTCAGCACCAAGCAGTGCCATGAGGACTATGTCGCGACCGCTCTTCAGCTGGCCGTCAACCTGCAGTCTCACCTGGCCTCGCAGACCGTTCTTGACGAGAGTCTGCTGGGTCTCGGCAATACCTATCTCTGGGGATATTCCTGCAAAGCGCATGCTCGATGCAGGGCTTGCGCCCGTTCCGCCCTCAGAACCAGAGATAACTATCAGGTCAGCTTTAGCCTTGGCTACTCCTGCGGCGATGGTGCCCACACCGCTCTCGGCAACAAGCTTTACGCTGATGGCGGCCTTGGGGTTGACGTTCTTAAGGTCGAAGATGAGCTGTGCGAGATCCTCGATGGAGTAAATGTCGTGGTGGGGTGGTGGTGATATGAGGCTGATGCCAGGTATGGAGTGTCGGGTCTTGGCAATGATGTCGTTGACCTTGAAACCAGGCAGCTGTCCGCCCTCTCCCGGCTTGGCACCCTGTGCCACCTTTATCTGTATCTCCTCGGCGTTGACGAGATATTCCGTAGTGACACCGAAGCGTCCGCTGGCCACCTGCTTGGTCTTGCTCGACAGTGATATGCCGTCGACCTCAGAATGGAAGCGCTCGCTGTCCTCGCCACCCTCTCCTGTGTTGCTTCGTGCTCCGAGCTTGTTCATGGCCAGTGCCATGGCTTCGTGGGCTTCCTTTGACAATGCTCCGAACGACATGGCGCCGGTGACGAAATGGCGTACTATGTTCTCGACAGGCTCCACCTTGTCGATGTCGATGGGGTTGCGGCGGAAGTCAAGGAAGTCGCGAAGGAATATAGGCTCCTCCTTGTCGTCGACAAGGGCGGCAAACTTCTTGTATGTGTTGTAGTTGCCCGTGCGTGTTGCAAGCTGCAGCGTTGCGATGGTCTCTGGGTTCCATGCGTGCCGTATGCCGTCCTTGCGGTAGTGGAACTGTCCGTGGTTGGGCAGGAAGTCGGGCTGCCGCTGTTGCGAGAAGGCCTTGTCGTGGAATGCTATGGCATCCTTGGCGATGGTCTCCAGTCCGATGCCACCCACGGTCGACACCTCCGTACCGAAATAGTTGCGCAAGAGGCTTTCGGAGAGTCCGATGCTCTCGAAAATCTTTGCACCGCGGTAAGAGCGTATCGTCGAGATACCCATCTTGGCCATAATCTTGAACAGTCCTTTCTTTACCGCATTTATGTAGTTGGCCTCTGCCGTGGCATAGTTCTCCTGTATCTTGCCGCGTTTCACGAGATCGTCGAGAATGGCGTATGTAAGGTATGGGCATAGTGCAGATGCTCCGTAGCCGAGCAGCAATGCCGCATGCATCACCTCACGTATCTCTCCACTCTCTACGATCAGTGCCGTCTGCACTCTCTTGCCGATGCTGATGAGGTAGTGGTGTACGGCGCTTACGGCAAGCAGCGATGGTATGGCCACGTGGTGGCTGTCGACATCGCGGTCGGAAAGGATGATGTAGTTGTAGCCGTCATCAACGCTTTGCGCAGCCTTGTGGCAGAGGTTGTCCAATGCCTCGCGCAGTCCCTCCTCGCCCTTGTCGCGTAGGAAGAGCATAGGCAGCTTGATGGTGTTGAAGCCCTTGTAGCGTATGTTGCACAGGATGTCGAGCTGTGTGTTGGTAAGGATGGGGTGGGGCAGGCGCACCATCTTGCAGTTGGTCTCGTCAGGATTAAGGATGCCTGTGCCCACGCGGCCAATATACTCTGTGAGACTCATTACGAGGTTCTCGCGTATGGAGTCGATGGCAGGGTTGGTGACCTGTGCGAATTGCTGACGGAAGTAATTGAAGAATATCTGTGGCTTGTCCGAGAGTACGGCAAGAGGTGTGTCGTTGCCCATTGATGCCGTTGGCTCCTGTCCGTTGACAGACATGGGGACAATAGTTCCGTCGACATCCTCCTCGCCGAAGCCGAACTCCATCTCCTTTTGTAGAAGGTTGTCAACGGAGTTGCTGACCTTGCGTCCGGAGTGTATTTTCTCAAGCTGTATGCGGTTGGTGTTGAGCCACTGGCGGTAAGGGTGCTGTGTGGCCAGCTGTTCCTTTATCTCGCCGTCATAGTATATCTTGCCCTCCTGGGTATCGATGAGCAGGATTTTTCCTGGTTGCAGCCTTCCCTTCTCGGCTATGTCCTGTGGGTCGAAGTCCATGACTCCCACCTCCGATGCCACCACCATCATGTCGTTCTTAGTTATGGTATAGCGTGCCGGGCGCAGGCCGTTACGGTCGAGCATGCCTCCAGCGAAGCGGCCATCAGAGAAGAGTAGTGCTGCCGGGCCGTCCCATGGCTCCATCAGGATGGAGTGGTACTCGTAGAATGCCTTGAGGTCTTCCGAGATGGGGTTCTTGTCGTTGAAGCTCTCCGGAACCATTACTGCCATGGCGTGGGGCAGCGAGAGGCCGCTCATGACGAAGAACTCGAATACGTTGTCCAGCGATGCGGAGTCGCTCATGCCAGGCTGTACTATCGGCGAGATGTCGCGTATGTCGCCAAGAGTGTCGCTCGACAGTACCGACTCCCTTGCCTGCATCCAGCCGCGGTTGCCGCGGATAGTGTTGATCTCTCCGTTGTGGCAAAGCAGTCTGAACGGCTGCGCAAGACTCCATGTAGGGAAGGTGTTTGTGCTGAAGCGGCTGTGGACGAGAGCCAGGCCGCTGGTGAAATAGCTGTTGGTGAGGTCGGGGAAGTAGAGGCGCAGCTGAAGGCTCGAGAGCATTCCCTTGTAGACGATGCTGCGGCTTGACAGCGAGCAGATATAGAAGTCGTTTATCGATGGCTGCTCGGGGTGACGGGCTGCAAGCTCGGCCACCCGTTTCTCTATCTTCTTCCTTATTATATATAATGTGCGTTCGAATACACCTACCTTGTCATCTGTCACTCCCGTGATGAACACCTGCCTGATGGCCGGCTCGGTAGAGAGGGCCGACTCGCCAAGGCAGTCGGGATTGGTCGGAACGGTGCGCAGATGCATAAGCGAAAGCCCCTCGCGCTCTATTTCCTCAATCATGATTGACAGTATCTGTCCTTGCAGCGATTCGTCCTTGGGCAGGAATACCAGTCCTGTGCCGTACTTACCCTTTTCGGGGACGGGAATACCCTGAAGCAATATAAACTCGTGTGGAATCTGCAGCATGATACCTGCACCGTCGCCAGTCTTGTTGTCTGCTCCCTCTGCACCTCGGTGGCGCATGTTCTCGAGAACTTTCAAAGCATTGTCTACAAGCTCATGGCTCTTGTTACCGTGGATGTTAACCACCATGCCTACACCGCAAGCGTCGTGCTCGTAAGAGGCATTATACAATCCATTTGCCATTTCGTGTTGCGTTTTAATTAATAAATCCTATATGTTCCTATCAAATTGTTTGCAAAAGTACAAATTTACTTTCATTCTGATACGATAACATAGGGATTATTAATCACTAATTTTGTTTGTGTAGACGTGATTCTGACAATATGGTATTGTGTTATGTAAAAACAAAGCAAACCGTAAGCGTTTGCTTGCGGTTTGCTTAATATCTGAAACTTTGTAAAGATATGAGAGTTGGAAGCCTATTCCACCTCTCCTGTGGTAAAGTTTATGCGGAACTCGTCTCTGTACTCGAATATGCACTTGCCGTCCTTGAACTCGATAGGGAAGATGATAATCTTGCTCGATGGCAGGTCGGGGTCCATCCAACGGTCACCTATATATAAATAGGTTGTCTTCTTAGTTCCCTTGATTTCTATCACGGCCGCGGCCTGAGTGCGGAAGGCCTTGTCGTCGCCGATCTTCTCCAGTTGGCTCCATCCCCTGTCGAGACGCTTGGATACTGACAGCATACACTGGTTGGGCGCCCATCCCGTACAGGCAGAGCTGAGCATATAGTAAAGATTGTCGTGCCGTACTATTACGGGAGCCTCGCGTCGCAGCCCGGGCATCAGGCATACGTGGCTTTCGGCACTGAGATAATCGTCGGCAAGTCTGAACAGGCCGATGTTGGTGTTCTCCTCAGTGGTGGAGACGAAGTATGCCTCGCCGTCGTTGTCGACAAAGACATTGCAGTCGCGTGACTTCACTCCCAGAGGTCTGCCGCTCCATTCCAACCTGTATGGGCCGCAGATGGAGTCTGCCGAGAAGCAGGCTGCCTCGGACGCTGCATAGCGTGGGCCTTCCCAGTGGCACCATACCACGAACTTTCCTGTGCGCGGGTTGTGCATCAGTTTGGCACGCTCAATGAAGCGTCGGGTACCCAATTCAGGCACCGTTACGCCATTGCGGATAATCTTGGTTTCGAAACGCCAGTGGACAAGGTCATCAGAAGAATACATGTTGACATCAGGGTGCCAGCTGTCCGAGCGGTCCTCGCCAATCATATACCACCTGCCGCCGTAGTGAAGGAAGCCGGGAGCATGAGCCTGTACGGTGTCACCGTTGGTGGCGAGCCACACACTACCATTGCGGATTGTTGTCCAGCCGTCAGCCAGACAGTTGGTTGTCGCCATGAGGACGGCAACGAGAATTGTTACATATAACCGAGCCATCGCAGTACGTCATTAAGGTTAGCAACTATCATTAGCAGTAGCAGAATGCCGATGCCAATATACTCTGCCCACACCATGAAGTTCTCTGACGGTTTGCGGCGTGTCACCATCTCGTAGAGCAGGAAGAGCACGTGTCCGCCGTCGAGGGCAGGAATAGGAAGGATGTTCATGAATGCCAGGATGATACTCAGGAAGGCTGTCATCTTCCAGAACAGGTACCAGTCCCAAGTGGCAGGGAAGAGATTGCCTATGGAGCCGAAGCCGCCAAGCGACTTTGCGCCGTCGGCAGTAAACACATACTGCATGTCGCTGACATATCCGCGCAGGACGTTCCAGCCATATACGATACCAGCAGGGAAGCTCTCGAAGAAACCATATCTTACCTGTGTTTCCTTGTAGTCTCTGAAGGCGTTGGCGACAACGAAGCCAAGCTTAACGTCAGACGACAAAGTGACACTTGCCGTGTCGAGTACGCCTGTTGATGCCTTTCGTACAACAATCTTTGTGGCAAGCACCTGCATGCTGTCTGCGTGTGTCATGCCGTCGGCAAGGTCCTCGGCCTTCATGCTCAGGCAGTCGGCAAAGTCGCCAAAGGTGGCAATGGATTTCCCGTCGACAGCCACGATGGCATCACTTTTGGCAAGTCCCATTGAGGCTGCAGGTGTGCCTTCGGCAACGCTGTCAACGATGCAGTCTGCCCAGGGACGGGCGAACGACGGGCGTGACTGCAGCATGTCCAGGAGGTTCAGGTCGCCGCTAAGATTCAGTGTCACCTGCTTGCCGTCGCGCAGTACGCGCACCTCACGTGCTTGGGAGAGGTCACGGAAGACGTCAACGCTAAACTCGCGGAAGTCGCCATTCTCGGTGCCGAGCAATATGTCGTGGTCCTGGAAGCCTATGGCCTTGGCGGCAGCATTGAACTGCATGCCTTTGGTCATATCCTTCATGGCAATGTAGTTCTCACCCCAGGCAAACATTATCATTGAGTAGATGAACAATGCCAGGACGAAGTTTACCAGCACACCGCCAATCATTATAAGCAGGCGTTGCCAGGCAGGCTTCGAGCGGAACTCCCATTCCTGCATGGGTTGCCTCATCTGCTCGCGGTCCATGCTCTCGTCTATCATACCCGAAATCTTGCAGTAGCCTCCGAGCGGCAGCCATCCCACACCGTAGGTAGTCTCACTGTTGCGTGGCTTGAACTCGAACAGGTGGAACCAGGGGTCGAAAAAGAGATAGAATTTCTCCACTCTTACACCGAAGAGCTTGGAGAAAAAGAAATGTCCTCCTTCGTGAAGGAGCACCAGTAAGGAAATTGCCAGCATGAACTGCAGCAATTTGATTAGAATTATTTCCATCAGTTGTATATATATATGTATTTATGTTTCAAACAATCTCCGTATTCGGAGGATGCTGACTGTTACCGGCCTGCCAGTTCTTCAGCCACCGCCCTTGCCTCGGCATCAGTACGCAGGTAGGTGTCAAGGTCGGCCGACTTGTCCATGGGTACCGTCCTCATGGTCTGCTCAATGATGTCGGCAATGGCCGTGTACGGTATCTGGTCGCGGCGGAAAGCTTCGTTCACTATCTCGTTGGCTGCATTTAATATGCATGGCATGTTTCCGCCCATGCTGATAGCCTCGTAGGCCAGAGCAAGGCAACGGAACTTCTCCACGTCTGGCTCGAAGAACTCCAGCGGATGTCCGAAGAGGTTCAGCCTGTCGCCGTTGAGGTGTATGCGGTCGGGATAGGAGAAGGCATACTGTATCGGAAGTCTCATGTCAGGAACTCCGAGCTGTGCCTTCACGCTGCCGTCGGCAAACTGCACGGCGCTATGCACCACCGACTGCGGATGGATGAGCACCTGTATCTTTTCGGCTGGCACACCGAAGAGCCATTTTGCCTCCATAACCTCAAAGCCCTTGTTCATAAGGGTTGCCGAGTCGATGGTTATCTTCGCGCCCATATTCCATGTGGGGTGGCGCAGTGCATCGGCGGCCTTTACGTTGGCCAGCTTGTCGGCTGGGAGTGTGCGGAATGGGCCTCCCGAGCAGGTGAGCAGTATTTTCTCAATCTCGTTGTCGCCCTCGCCGGCAAGGCTTTGGAATATGGCGCTGTGCTCAGAGTCAACAGGCAATATGGGCACATGGTTCTCCATGGCCAGCCGGCAGATTAGCTCTCCGGCTACCACGAGAGTCTCTTTGTTGGCGAGGCATATCTTCTTTCTTGCCTTGATGGCGTGTATGGTTGGCTCCAGTCCCGAGAACCCAACCATGGCCGTGAGCACCATGTCGATGGGACCAGCCTCGACAATGTCGCACAGGGCACGGGCTCCGGCATATACCTTCACGTCGGGCATGTCGGCCATCAGCTCGCACAGCTCACCGTAGCGTGCCTCGTTGGCGACAACTATGGCGGCAGGCTTGAATCGGTGAGCCTGGCGTGCCAGCTCCTCAATGCGGTTGTTGGCCGTAAGGCAGTACACCTCGTAGAGGTCGGCATGCTGCTCTATAACGTCGAGAGCCTGAGTGCCTATGCTCCCGGTTGAGCCAAGTATGCATATTTGTTTTTTCATCGTTTGGTTGTTTTTTTGTTTTGTTACTCTACTATCGCAAGCTCATAATCCTGCGCATCAGCGAAAAGCAGACAGCTTGTCTTCATGTAAAGAGTGTCAAGACCTTAAACATAGCGGGTCAAATAGACAGCAATCCCTCCGGAAGGGACATAGCAATGGTTCTGTTATCCGTGTCTATATCAGCAATCAGTTCCGGATTTGCCGGGATGAGGCAGATGCCGCCGCCGTCGTCAGTTACCTCGAAGAGAACGTTCTCCGTAGACGTGTCTACAGAGCAGATAGCCCCCACCGTAGTTCCTGTGGTAGTGTCCTTGACAATGTAGCCTACCACCTCCGCCCACGACAACATGCCGTCATCGGTGCCTGCTGTCTCGCTTCGGGGGAAATAAACTCCGCAGCCAGTAAGCTCGCGAGCCTTCTCCTGAGAATCTATGTCACAGAACTTCACCAATACTGTCGTATCGCTCTTGAAGCGGTATTCCTCCATGAAGAATGGCACCAGTATTCCATCGATGTCAAGCAACAGGTACTCCGAGTCCGTGCGGTCGAAAATGTCGTCGTCAACGTACACCGTCACCTCTCCCTTCACACCATGGGCTTTGCCTATAGTGCCAATCTTGTAAACATCCTCACGTCTAATCATCCACTCTTCTTATTTTCGCTCCGAGCTTGTTCAACCTCTTTTCTATGTCCTCATATCCACGGTCAATCTGCGCAATATTGGCAATCTTGCTTGTGCCGTTTGCGCTGAGGGCGGCTATGAGCAGTGCTATACCGGCACGGATGTCAGGACTCGTCATGCGTCCTGCCCTTAGCTGAAGGGCGTGGTCGTGTCCAACTACTACCGCCCGGTGCGGGTCGCAGAGTATTATCTGTGCCCTCATGTCAATGAGCTTATCGACAAAGAACAAGCGGCTCTCGAACATTTTCTGATGGAACAGTACGGAGCCTTTGGCCTGGGTGGCTACGACGAGGAGTACCGACAGCAGGTCGGGGGTCAGTCCAGGCCATGGGGCATCAGAGAGGGTCATAATAGTTCCGTCAATGAAAGAGTCTACCACATAGTGTTCCTGTCTGGGTATCACAAGGTCGTCACCCTCAACATCCACCCTCACGCCTAACCGTCTGAATGCCTCGGGTATGATGCCCAGGTCCTTTACAGAGACGTTTTTAATGCGGATGCCGTCACCAACCATTGCCGCCATGCCAATGAACGAGCCTACCTCTATCATGTCGGGCAGGATGCGGTGGGTGGCGCCGTGCAGGCTTTCTACGCCCACAATGGTTATGAGGTTTGAAGCTATGCCACTAATGTTTGCTCCCATGTGATTGAGCATGTGGCACAGCTGCTGTATGTATGGCTCGCAGGCAGCATTGTAAATGGTTGTCGTGCCCTTGGCCGTAACGGCAGCCATGATGATGTTGGCCGTTCCCGTCACCGAAGCCTCGTCAAGCAGCATGTAGCATCCCTGGAGCCCGCTGTCAGACTTTATCTGATATACATCCCGTTCCTCGTCATGGCAGAATGTCGCTCCGAGATACTTGAAGCCCAGGAAGTGTGTGTCGAGCCTGCGACGTCCGATCTTGTCTCCGCCGGGCTTGGCCACGGTTGCCTTGTTGAAGCGTCCGAGCAGCGGGCCAATCATAAGTACGCTTCCTCGCAGCGCTGCGCACTTGCGCACAAACTCATGACTGTCCAGATAGTCAAGGTTCAGCTCGTCGGCCTGGAAGGTGTAGTCATTGCGCGAGTGGCGTGTAATCTTCACGCCAATCTCCGCAAGCAGGCTGATGAGATTGTTCACGTCCAGAATGTCTGGGATATTGCTTATCCTCACCGGGTCTGTGGTGAGCAGCGTCGCGCATATCACTTCTAGTGCCTCGTTCTTTGCGCCCTGGGGTTCTATTTCTCCCGACAGGCGGTGGCCGCCCTCAATAACGAATGCTTCCATAGGCCGTTATCTTCTTTTTTTCTTTGTCGTGGTCTTGATGTCGTCTGCTACAACCTTCGAGAATACGAATGTCGACAGGTCGAGCTTGATCTTGCCGTTGGTAAAGTGCTCAAGGTCGGCGGCAACCTTCTCGTTGTCGCACGAGCCGTGGCTCCACTGCACGAGGTCACGCTTCATCTGGTTCGCCGTTAGCCTCACCAGCTCGTCGCGCTCGTCGCCAGGCTCCATGTCGCGCAGTTTCTCGCAGGCATCCATTACCAGCTTGCCGTAGTGACGCACGCGTATGTCCGTCATGGGGTAGGGCAGCCGAGCAGGCTTGTCCGACATCTTGTGTGCCTGACTGACATCGTAGGGGTAGTCGATATCGAGTCTGAACCCGCTCATGATGGCGAGATGGTCCCACAGCTTTTGCTTGAAGTCTATGGAGTCCTTACCCTGTGGAAACATGCGGGCCATGGTGTTGATGATGGTCTCGGCACAACGTTGCCTCATTTCCCGGTCAGGCAGTTCCACGGCATGGTCAACCATGAGCTGTATCTCCCTGCCATATTCTGGCAATACGAGCTTCTGGCGTGTGGTGTTGTAGTCTAATCCTTTGATGTTCATTGTATCTTTTGTTTCTTGTTGTCAAATTTGTGGTTTCGATGGTTTGGCTACGAAATCCTTAAGATAGAACGGGACGAAATACGCCACATCCTCAAAGCGTCCCTGCGCCATACGCTTCTCTGCCAAAGGGAACATGTTTCTGGCCAAAGGCTCAATGTCCTTTATCAGGTGTGCCGACGGATGGTTGATGGTCTCCATACATTTTGCGGCACCATTGCCAAAGAAGTATACAGGTCCCCTGTCGAGAAATTCCCTGTAGGTGTCAGCATCAACGATGTCTGCCTGTATGTGTCTCTGCTCCCTGAGGGCACGGTCGAAAAGTTGTGCGTACACCTCCATGCGGCGTGCGTCTATCATAGGACACAGCAAGGCGTTCTCCTCGGCAGCTCTCTCTCCGAGCAGCACGGGCACACACAGCAGTTCCAGCGTAGGCACAGCCAACAGTTTGGCATCGCGTGCATAGCAGATGCCCTTGGCCATGGACACGCCTATCCGGAGACCTGTATATGAGCCTGGGCCGCAACTCACGGCTACTGCGTCGATGTGCATGTCGCGGGCATCGGCATACGTCAGGGTCTCATCAACGAACACTCCGAGGCTCACAGAATGGTTGTGCCCCGTGCGGTCTTCGCGATTGAACACGCATTCTCCGTCAACACTCAGTGCCACGGAGCATATGTCGGTACTTGTTTCTATGTTTAAAATGCAAGGCATAACAAATTATTATCTTAATAATCTGCAAAATTACTCTTTTTTCGCGCAAAATTATTACTTTTGCAGAAATTTAACGCATTTGCACACATGATACAATCAATGACGGGCTACGGCAAAGCTGTCGTAACCTACAGGGACAAGAAAATTAATGTTGAGATAAAGTCACTCAATAGCAAGGCCGTTGACATTTCCACACGCATAGCTCCAATCTATCGTGAGAAGGAACTTGAAATCAGGCAAATTGTCACTAAGGCATTGGATAGGGGAAAGATTGACATCGCCATCTGGGTAGAAAAGGACAATGCGTCTGACGCTACTCCAATTAATGCCCAGCTTGTTGAGAATTATTACAAGCAGATCAAGGCCATTGCCGACAATGCCGGAATACCCTACCCGCAGGACTGGTTCGTTACTCTCATGCGTATGCCCGATGTCTTGCAGCGCACAGAGACCGAGGTGTTGGAACCCGAGGAGTGGGAGGCGGCAAGCCGGGCCATTGACAGTGCCCTCAAGGACATAATAGCCTACCGCAGGCAGGAGGGCGCAGCATTGCAGAAGAAGTTCGGGGAGAAAGTAGACAATATCGAGTCGCTGCTCAATGAGATTGGACTGTTCGAGAAGACAAGGGTTGAGAAAATCAGGGCACGCATAACAGACGCTCTCTGCCAGATACCTAATGTCGAATACGACAAGAACAGGCTTGAGCAGGAACTGATATACTACATAGAGAAACTCGATATCAGCGAGGAGAAACAGCGCCTTGCCAACCATCTCGACTATTTCCGCACCACCATGCTTGAGGATGGTCCCATAGGAAAGAAACTTGGCTTTATAGCTCAGGAAATGGGACGTGAGATTAACACGACGGGCTCTAAGAGCAATATGGCCGAGATGCAGAACATCGTAGTGAAGATGAAGGACGAGCTGGAGCAAATCAAGGAGCAAGTACTCAACGCATTGTAGGAAGCCTCACCCCCGGCCCCTCCCCAAGAGGGAGGGGAGGTGATTACCTTATAACATGAAACCTTATAACCTGAAACTTACTTTTAAGTATGAACGGAAAACTGATAATTTTCTCCGCACCAAGCGGAAGCGGCAAGAGCACACTTGTCAACTACCTGATGAACGAGCATCCGGAACTGAAGCTCGCTTTTTCCATCAGCTGCACATCCAGAAGCCCAAGAGGAACGGAGCGCAACGGAGTGGAGTATTTCTTCCTCACTCCCGACGAGTTCCGCAGTAAGATTGCGGCAGGCGAATTCCTGGAATATGAGGAGGTTTATCACGACCGTTTTTATGGAACACTAAAGTCACAGGTGGAATGTCAGAGCCAGGCTGGACAGAACGTTGTCTTCGACGTTGATGTCAAGGGTGCCATAAATATCAAGCGCCATTATGGTGACCGTGCGCTGAGTGTCTTCGTGCAGCCGCCATCAGTAGAAGAGCTGCGCCGTCGCCTTAATGCCCGTGCCACCGATGCTCCAGAAGTTATCGAACAGAGGCTTGCCAAGGCGGAGTATGAGATGTCCTTTGCCAACCAGTTCGACCGTATAGTGGTAAACGACAATCTCGAACAGGCCAAGCGAGAGGTCCTCGACATCATCAGCAAGTTCGTCAATGCGTAGGATTGGTATATACGGAGGCTCCTTCAACCCTATACATACAGGGCATATCTCGCTGGCGCAGCACATTCTGAGTGCGGCACGGCTCGATGGTGTGTGGCTTGTAGTCTCGCCACAGAACCCCCTAAAGGCCGGCAACGGCAGCCTCATTGACGACGAGGTGCGCCTAAGGCTCGCCCGTAAGGCGCTTGAGGGAGTATCAGGGATAAGCGTTTCCGACTGCGAGTTCCACATGCCCCGCCCCTCATACATGTGGCACACTCTGCGCCATCTCTACGAAACCAATCCTGATGTCTCCTTCACCCTGATTATCGGTGCCGACAACTGGCTCGACTTCGACCGATGGTACCGCTCGCGTGACATCATTGCAGCCTACAATGTCATCATCTTCCCAAGAGAGGGATATCCCGTTGATGCGACAAAGCTGCCCCAAGGAGTGTGCCTCGTCAATACTCCGCTCTTCCCAATCAGCAGCACGGAGATAAGACAGAAGGTGGCACGTGGCGAAAGCATCACAGGCCTCGTACCTGCTGCCATCGAGGACGATGTGATGCACATCTATGGACATGTGGGGCTGATGATGCCATAGAGTCATAGATAAAGCAAGTCGTGTGTGAAAAAACTGGCATTTGTTTGGAGTTTATCAATTGTTTTTTGTATTTTTGCAGAAACAAAAAACAATAATAGCTTATGAGACTATCTACTTTATTATTAGCTCTTGCTTTTTCGGCAGCTACGGCTTGCGCACAGAAATTTGTTGGTGGTGACATATCGCTTCTTCCTGAGTACGAGGAAGCCAAGGCCGCATATTTTGACCACTCTGGCTCGGCCATCGCCTCGCCGCTTGAGTTTTTCAAGGAAGAGGGTATGAATGCCATGCGTCTTAGGCTGTTCGTAAATCCCAGCCAGTATAGCGGCAGCGACAAGGACCCCAACGCCTGCCAGGACATAGAGTATGTGAAGCAGCTGGGAAAGCGCATCAAGGATGCGGGATTCAAGCTGATGCTCGATTTCCATTATTCCGACACGTGGGCAGACCCTGCCAAGCAGTGGACACCGGCCGAGTGGTTGGGGTTGAGCGACACAGAACTGTACCAGAAGATTTATTCCTATACCAAGGACGCACTCACGCAGATGGTTAATGCGGGTGCCACCCCCGATTTCATCCAGCCAGGCAACGAGATAAGCTATGGCATGCTGTGGGGAGCCTATGGCACGACAGAATCCTCGCTCAAGAAATGCTATGTCGGGAACTCTGCCAACTGGAGCCGCTTCACTACCTTGCTCACCAATGCCGTAAAGGCATGCCGCGAGGTATGCCCGGAGGCCAGGATAGTTCTGCATACCGAGCGCGTGCAGCAGCCTGACGTACTGGCCAATTTCTATACTCAGATGAAGAACGCCTCAGTCGATTATGACATCATTGGACTGAGCTACTATCCTTACTGGCATGGAGCTCTGACGGTGCTTGAGAATGCGCTTAGGAGGATGGAGACTGATTTTGCGGACAAGGATATAATGCTGGTAGAGACGGGATATCCATATGCCTGGGAGGTGCCTGGCAGCACATACAACTTCTCCTCGCTATACCCCTACAGCGACGATGGCCAGAAAGCATTCACGAAGGCGCTCATTGACATGCTCAACCAGCATCAGGCGGTAAAGGGACTGTTCTGGTGGTGGATGGAGTACAATGCCAAGAATACCAATCTGAGCGGATGGTACAACGCTCCGCTATTTGACAGCCGCACGGGATGCGCCACGGCAGCGATGGATGTTATGAGAGAGTTTGTCAGCGACCCGGCATCTGTACACGGAGTGACAATGCCGGCAGACGAGGATGCCAACTGGTATACATTGTCGGGACAGAGGGTAGCCGCCCCATCGCAAAAGGGTGTGTATGTACATAAAGGAAAGAAAATACTACGTTATGCGAAGGACTAAGGGCGAAGGACTAAGGTCGAAGGTCGAAGGGTTAAGGTCTAAGGACTGAGGTCTAAGGACTAAGGACTAAGGTCTAAAGTCTGAGGTTAAAGGACTAAGGGCTGAGGTTAAAGGTCGAAGGTCTAAGGTCAAAGGAGTAATTATCGCGCTGTAAGCGCAAAAGCACATAGCCCAGGGTAGAGCGCAGCGACACCCTGGGTTGTTTCATGCAGGTGATGGTCGCGCTGTAAGCGCAAAAGCATAGATATCAGCAGGGGGCAGATACGCTTTTGCGCTTACAGCGCGCATTGATTAGAAACCACTTACACCCAGGGTGCCGCTACGCTCTACCCTGGGCTGTGCTCTTCTAGGCTCAGTAGAAATTTCCTTGGGTCTAAGTGCCCCGTAGGGTGAGTCTTTTCCCTTTTTCTCTTATCCAGAATAGGACAGACATTTCTGTGCCAGTTTAGCCCAACTCTCACGCAAAGCTTTGCATCCGCCTACGCAAAGCATTGCATCCGCCTACGCAACATCATTTGTCTTCATTTAGGAGTCCCATCCCCATGTTTTTTCCACAGAGCCCCTTAGTCCTTAGACCTTTGACCTTAGACCTTTGACCTTCGCCCTTATGTCCTTCGCCCCCAATAACTAAGAATAAAAGTTAAATTTTGGACTTCCCGTTACTTTTATGT
>SAMEA3663036__coassemble_75_pt1 | contig 45354 bp, 34 predicted proteins | sample SAMEA3663036__metabat2_high_PE_031 | metagenome-assembled genome bin SAMEA3663036 (sample SAMEA3663036) | pig gut metagenome | biome: pig gut; feature: pig-associated habitat; material: faeces | place: France | collected 2012
ATTCACAGATTGACTGGGTATCTCAGATGAATGTTTGGGAAGCTCAGCAGGGCAATACCGATTTCATGGGCACATTGCTCTGCATTGGTAATGGTGGTTGCGAGTTCTCAATGAAGAATCTGGACGGCACACCCGACAAGAGCGCTCATCCAAAGAACAACATCTATCAGGACAATGTCCTAACTTTGGCAAAGAACTCACTTGAATATCTAAAGACCAGATAATTGTATGAAGATACGTAAAAGCATCATAATGTTGGTAGCTGCTGCAATGGCGGCTACCTTCACCGGATGTTCTGACGACGACTTCAAGCAGGATTATAATCCAATCATTGATAATCCTCAAACGGAAGAGCCAACTCCGGAAGAGCCAGGAGAAGAAGTGGCCAGCAGCCGCAACGAGAAATATCGTCCGCAGATACATTTTACGCCGGCCAAAAACTGGATGAATGATCCCAACGGTATGATTTATGTGGATGGCACGTATCATCTCTATTATCAGTATAACCCTCAGGGCAATGGTTGGGGCAACCTCAGCTGGGGACATGCCACTTCTACCGACATGCTTCACTGGGAAGAGCAGCCCGTAGCGCTTCAGCCAGATGCTCTTGGCATGATTTTCTCAGGTTCTGCCGTTTGCGACAAGGACAACACTGCCGGCTTTGGTGCCAATGCCCTTGTAGCCATTTACACCTCTGCCGATGCTGCCCAGCAGCAGTCTATTGCCTATAGCAAGGATGGAGGAAAGACATTCACTCCTTACGAGGGCAATCCTGTAATCAAGAACAACGACGATAACCTCCGCGACCCGAAGGTGTTCTGGCATGAGGAAAGTAAGAAATGGATTATGTCGCTTGCCAAGGGTTGGAAAAAAGGTATGGAAATATGGAGTTCTCCCGACTTGAAGAGCTGGACCAAGGAGAGTGAGTTCCTTGTAGAACTTGACGGACGCCCCAGCTTCCAGTGGGAATGTCCCGACCTTATTCCGTTTGATTATAATGGACAGCGCAAGTGGGTGATGCTCATCAGTGTAAATCCCTGTGGTCCTGTCATCGGTTCCGGAATGATGTATTTCGTTGGCGACTTTGATGGAAAGAAGTTCACTCCCGACAATCTGAACTATCCGCTTTGGTTGGACTATGGTATGGACTTCTATGCTGGTGTTACATGGAACAACACTGGTGACAGACATCTTATGATTAGTTGGATGAACAACTGGCAATATGCCGATCGTGTGCCTTGCGACCCATGGAGATCGGCAATGTCACTGCCTCGCGAACTGAAACTTGTGGAGCATAATGGCACACCGCATCTTGCATGTCCGGTGATAAGCGAAATCAACGATATAGCCGATGAGTGGAAGGATGTGTCATCTTCGTTTGATGCAAAGGATGCCTACCAGCTCCATCTGGAAGTGGACCTTACAGCCAACAGTACTATCACATTGAGCAACGCACAAGGCGAAAAGTATGCTATCGATGTCAATGTTTCCACCCAGTCGCTTTCGGTGCATAGAAATGCTTCTACGGGCGTCGCATCATTTGCCCCGACATTCTCCATTCCGACAATGAATGCTCCGCTGAATGCCACGGGCAACAAACTCTCTCTTGACTTCTATGTAGATCAGTCATCTGTAGAGTTGATTGCTTCCGATGGACTTACCTCAGTGACAAATCTTGTTTTCCCACAGGCATTATATAACACACTTTCAGTTAGTGGTGCCAATTATGAGGCAAAGGTGAGAAACCTGCGCAGGGTGTGGAAATAATACATTATATATATAAATACCTTAATTTAATAACAAAATGAACGTTGTAAGAACAATTGCCTGCTTAGGCGCATTTATGCTTGCGCTCGGCGCACAAGCCCAGGTGGATAAAAAAATCCTTGGCGAAAGACATGCAATGGTTAAACTGGAAACAGGAAAGAAGTACCTTCTTCTACCTGTGCAGGAGAGTCAGGAGAATGCGCATATCCGTGTCATCAAGAACAATCAACTGATAAAAACACTGAATTGCCAGCTGGCGGTGGACAAGGTAGACTACTTCGTACCGTACGAGATTGGTGAGGATGAGCTCTTCGACATAACATTCAACGGCAATCCGCGCTCCGTTGGCGACATCCGCAGCTTTACCTGCTGGCAGAAGATGACCTATGCAGACAAATTCGATGACAAAAACACAGAGAAACACCGTCCCATATACCATCAAACACCGAAGTGGGGATGGATGAACGACCCCAACGGCATGTTCTACAAGGATGGTGTATGGCATCTGTATTTCCAGTATAATCCCTACGGCTCAAAATGGGAGAACATGTCATGGGGACATTCCACAAGTACCGACCTCGTTAATTGGAAACATGAGCCTCTGGCTCTCTTCGGCGACGGACTGGGCACCATCTTCAGCGGGTCGTGTGTCCTTGATAAAAACAATACGGCAGGCTATGGCGACAGCACCGTAGTGGCTTTCTATACTTCTGCAGGCCCAAGCCAGACACAGAGCATGGCCTACAGCACCGACGGCGGCAAGACCTTCACCAAATATGAGAACAATCCCATCATAACCTCTCCCTCGCGCGACTTCCGCGACCCTCACGTCTTTTGGAACGAGGAGGCGGGATTCTGGAACATGATTCTTGCCGTGGGTCAGGAGATGCAGATTTTCTCCTCGACCAATCTCAAGGACTGGAAATATGAGAGTTCCTTCGGTGAGGGATATGGCAACCATGGTGGTGTGTGGGAGTGTCCCGACCTTATGAAGATGAAGGTCGCTGGCACTGACAAGGAGAAGTGGATGCTTATCTGCAACATCAACCCTGGAGGTCCCTTCGGCGGCTCAGCCACACAGTATTTCATAGGTGAGTTCGACGGACACAAGTTCACCTGCGAGGATGAGCCTAGTGAGACCAAGTGGATGGACTATGGCAAGGACCACTATGCTACGGTTACCTTCTCCAATGCCCCAGAGGGACGCAACGTGGCCATCGCCTGGATGAGCAACTGGCAGTATGCCAACCAGGTGCCTACCAAACAGTATCGTTCTGCAAACTCCATCGCCCGTGACCTTGGACTCTTCGAGTACAACGGTGAGACATATTGTAGCGTCAGACCTGCAAAGGAGATGGATGCAGTGCGCGGTGCAAGGTTAAGTGCTCCAACAGAGGCTTGCGAGATTGTCGTTACTCTTAAGGGCGATGCCCAGATTACCTTGCGCAACGCAAAGGGCGAGAGGGTAGTGATGACCTATGACGATGAGGAAGAGACCTTCGATATGGACCGCCGCCGCAGTGGCGACGTCTCGTTCAGCGATGCCTTCCCCGTTGCAACATCTTCCCCAACCTATGGCAAGGTACGCCAGTTGCGCATATTCGTTGACCGTTGCAGCGTAGAGGCCTTCGACGGTGACGGAAAGATGTGCATGACAAACCTTGTGTTCCCAACCGTTCCTTATGACAAGCTTATCATAAAGGGTAAGGCAAAGGCGAAGATTTACAAGATAAAGTCAGAAAAATGATACATAATCATGTAGATATGTAACATTGTACGATATTTATTAAACAGTGAAACATATTTTATCGACTAATGTCAGATAAAACAATAACTTTGCAATCGTAATTTGATATTAAATAGATATTGTAAAAGGTTTCATAAGTCAGTTTTTAGTTAGTAGACATTTTTTTTATTGGTTAGGTTTTGGTTGCTTTAAAGGTGAGATGATTGTTTTTCAGGATTAATTAAAGAATTAATAGTAAATTTGAAATAAAAATAGCCAAACAATCAGTATGAACAAAACCAATTATTTAACAATGATACCCTTGATGCTCTGTTTCTTTGCCATGGGTTTCGTTGACTTGGTGGGTATAGCCTCCAACTATGTAAAGGAAGACTTGCAGCTTAGCGACTCCGTTGCCAACGTGCTGCCATCTCTGGTATTCTTCTGGTTTCTGATTTTCTCAGTACCAACGGGAATGTTGATGAACAAGATTGGGCGCAAGAAGACGGTGTTGCTTTCTCTCATTGTGACCGTGGTGTCTCTTCTTCTCCCCTTGTTTGGCGAGAATTTCCCCCTTATGCTGGTGTCGTTCTCTTTGCTCGGTATAGGCAATGCGCTGATGCAGACATCTCTCAATCCTCTGGTGTCATCTGTGATACGTGGCGGCAATCTCGCTTCAACGCTTACTTTTGGACAGTTCGTTAAGGCCATTGCCTCATTCATGGCTCCATATATCGCCATGTGGGGCGCTATGTCTTCAATACCAACCTTTGGCCTTGGCTGGAGAGTACTTTTCCCGGTGTATATGATAATAGGTGTTCTGGCAAGCTTATTCCTGCTCTCCACTCCTATAGAGGAAGAACCAGCCGACAGGGCTTCTTCTGTCATTGACTGCGTAAAACTTCTCTCCCGTCCCGTCATCCTTCTTTCTTTCCTCGGCATAATGTGCCATGTAGGCATCGACGTTGGTACCAACACTACCGCACCAAAGATTCTTATGGAGCGCCACGAGATGACACTCAACGATGCAGCCTTCGCCACATCTCTTTATTTCATCTTCCGTACCATTGGCTGCCTCACCGGTTCAATCTTCCTTCGTGTGATGAGCAATCGTGTGTTCTTCATCATTAGTGTTGTTATGATGGCTCTTGCAATGATAGGACTCGGCTTTGGTACTTCGAAGGCTGTTCTCTATACCGCCATAGCCCTTGTTGGTTATGGCAACTCCAACATCTTCTCCCTTGTGTTCACCCAGGCTCTTCTCTCAGACAAGTCAAGGCAGAACGAGATCAGCGGCCTCATGATAATGGGACTTTTCGGAGGAACTATATTCCCATTGTTCATGGGCTTTGCCAGTGACGCAATGGGACAGGCCGGTGCCGTTGCCGTGATGGCGTTGGGAGTAGTGTATTTGGCTACACAAAGCCTCACCCCCGACCCCTCTCCAAGAGAGAGGGGAGATGATTAGCTCATACCCATTCATATTAGGTGATTTGTAAGCAAATACATTCTTTATTAATAGTACTTTAAATAAATGACAGTGTAATTATAAAATAACATATGCATTATGGAAAATAATCATGTAAACAATAGCGAAATAGCGAACAACGGCAGAAACATATCATCTCCCCTCTCTCTTGGAGAGGGGGCGGGGGTGAGGCCGTCGGGAAAAGACGGTATCATCGTTGGCCTCGGCGAGGCTTTGTGGGATTGCCTCCCTGAAGGCAGAAAGATTGGTGGTGCTCCCGCCAACTTTGCCTATCATGCATCACAGTTTGGCTTTGACGCTTATGCGGTGAGTGCTGTTGGCAATGATGAACTTGGTGACGAGACAGTTGAGGCTTTGAAGTCAAATGGCTTGAAACTCGTTATGCCTCGTGTCGATTTTCCAACTGGTCAGGTACAGGTTAGTCTTGACGCGGAAGGTGTTGCCACCTACGACATCAAGGAAGGTTCGGCATGGGATAATATTCCCTTCACTCCTGAGATTGAAGCTTTGGCAAAGAAGTGTCATGCCGTATGCTTCGGCTCACTGGCTCAGCGCAATGAGGTTTCGCGTACGACCATCTACCGCTTCCTTGATGTTGCTCCCAGGGACTGTATGCGCATCTTCGACATCAACCTTCGTCAGAATTTCTACTCGAAGGAAATTATCCAGGAGTCTCTCAAGCGCGCCAACGTGCTGAAGATTAACGATGAGGAATTGGTTATCCTAGGTCGGATGTTTGGCTATCCTGGGTTGGATTTCGAAAACAAGTGCTGGCTCATCCTCGGCAAGTACGATCTCGACATGCTCGTGCTCACATGTGGTGTCAATGGCAGCTATGTATTCTCCAATGGCGCTATGTCATATCTTGAGACTCCAAAGGTAAAGGTTGCCGACACTGTAGGTGCCGGAGACTCGTTCACTGGTTCGTTTGTCGCTTCCATACTCTCTGGCAAGCCAATAGCAGAGGCACACCGCATCGGAGTGAATGTCAGCGCCTATGTATGTACTCAGAACGGCGCCATGCCAGTCATTCCCGATAATCTGAAGGAATAGTAAACACTATATATAATAATATGTGGCTCATCCGAAATATGGTGTGATGTCTTATATAATATTATCTTAGAGAAAGTCTGATATATTGTCATAGTCTACGATAATGTTTGCACCACTGATAAGGTTAATAACCTTACGGCTGCAAGGTTATTAACCTTACGGGCGAAAGGTTATTAACCTTATTGGCGTTGAAAGTAATATATACAGACTATGCAACAATAAGGGTTTTAACTTGAAATGCTTGATGAACCGGAAATATAGTTATAGAACTTAAAAGATTTATGCTGTGTGTCCAATGTGCTTTGTACAGGATACACAGCTTTCTTGTGGATTAACATACAATAAGCGATGATACATCCGGGTGTGTCTATTTCCTAATATCCTTTTTGAATATGAGTTTCTGAGGAAGTTTTAGCCATTTGCGGTTTCGTGCCAATTTGATAGTACTGCCTGATTCCTGAAGCAGTATATAAGTTGTATCGTTAAGCATTTGGAGCGTAGCTTTTAGGTCCTCGCTGCCATAATCGTTGATTATGGAGAGGGAAGCCTTGCCGTCGGAGGTGATAGTGGCATTGGTGATCAGCCATTTTCTGGAGTCTTTGTTGTCACCGAGGTATCCTGGTATCTTCCCAAATATCTCTTGCAGTGGCACTATAATGGAGCTGTTTTCCAGATCCATGTGAATGTATATGTCGTATTGGCTATTGTAAATTTTTCCCACGAAATGCCGTGGAGCCTGGTCGCCTCTTACTGACGACTGTGCGTATACTGTAATTGTGGAGAGCAAATAGATGATATAGATAATTATACGTTTCATATATTTGGTGTTTTTGGTTGCAAAGATACTTGTTTATATCAAGAAAACAAGTGTTTTTTTAAAAATATGCAAGTTTATATTGGTAATTTAGAATTTTTATAGTATCTTTGCCGCCGTTATATTAATATATAGTAATGGGTAATAGTAAATTGTTTCCTGACTTCATATTCGAATCAAGTTGGGAAGTATGTAATAAAGTAGGTGGAATATACACTGTACTTTCAACAAGGGCGAATACGTTGCAATCAAAGTTGCATGATAAGGTTGTTTTTATAGGCCCTGATTGCTGGGGAGAAAAAAAATGTCCGTATTTTATAGAGGACAAGACTCTTTTTGCTGATTGGCAAAAGGCTGCGCTTACCTCAGACCTTAAGGTAAAGGTTGGCAGATGGACAATCCCTGGAAATCCTATAGCGATACTCGTTGATTTTGCAAACTACTATTCACAGAAAGACAAGATTTATAGCCGTTTATGGGAACTGTTTGGTGTAGACAGTCTTCATGGGTATGGTGACTACGACGAGGCCTCGATGTTCTCATATGCTGCCGCACTTGTCGTTGAGAGTTTCTACAACTATTATCTTGATTCATCACAGAAGGTTGTCTATCACGGCAATGAGTGGATGACAGGACTTGGCCTGCTTTATATAAGGCATCATGTTCCTGCCATTGCTACTATCTTCACCACTCACGCAACAAGTATCGGCAGGAGTATAGCTGGAAATAACAAGCCGCTTTATGACTATCTGCCTGCCTACAATGGCGACCAGATGGCTGGCGAGCTCAACATGCAGAGCAAGCATTCGATAGAGAAGCAAACTGCTTTTAATGTTGACTGTTTCACCACAGTTAGCGATATTACAGCCCGAGAGTGTGCCGAACTGATGGACAAGCCGGTGGATGTTGTTCTGCCAAATGGTTTTGAGAATGATTTCGTTCCCCGTGGTGCTGATTTTACACGCAGACGTAAAGCTGCCCGACAGAAGCTTCTGAAGGTTGCCAGCTGTCTTACCGGTACTGTCATTGGCGATGATGCCATGATAGTTGCTACCAGTGGACGCTATGAGTTCAGAAATAAGGGTATCGATGTGTTCATCGAGGCTATGAACAGATTGCGTTTTGAGCAGGGATTAGAAAAAGAGGTTGTAGCTTTCATAGAGGTTCCTGCCTGGGTAGGTGATGCACGTGCCGACCTTAAGGAGCGTATGGACAAAGGATCTTTTGATGGTCCGATGGAGTATCCGATGCTTACTCATTGGCTCAATAATATGGGCGAGGACAAAGTTCTTGGCATGATGAGATATCTGGGTATGGAGAATGCACCTTCCGATAAGGTAAAACTCGTCTTTATTCCTTGTTATCTGACAGGTGACGACGGCATCCTCGACCTTACATACTATGATGTTGTTCTTGGTAACGACCTCTGTGTATATCCATCCTATTATGAGCCCTGGGGGTATACCCCTCTTGAGGCTGTTGCTTTCAAGGTTCCATGTATCACTACCGATTTGGCTGGCTTTGGTCTCTGGGCAAACGGCGTAAAGGGTGGAATCTCAACCATAGAGGATGGCGTGGAGGTTATACACCGTACGGACTACAACTACAGCGAGGTGGCCGACAGAATTAAGGACACAGTCTGCCGCTATGCATCCTTCAGCGCCGCAGAGGTGAAGAAGGCGCGCGCCAACGCTGAGAAACTCTCGAAGAAGGCTTTGTGGGATAAGTTTATCGCCTATTATCTTGAGGCTTATGACTTTGCACTGCGTTCCTCAGAGAATCGTAACAAATTAGAGAGATAAAACAAATTATTATAACTATTCAATAAAGATTGAATTTATGAAGATTAAATCAGATTATGCAAATGCTCCACAATGGAAGGAGTTAACCATTAAGTCGAGACTTCCAGAAGAGCTGAAGTGTCTTGACGAGTTGGCACATAACATGTGGTGGGCTTGGAACTACGAGGCCCGTGACCTGTTCCGTGACATCGATCCTAAGCTTTACAGTGCTGTTAAGCACAATCCTGTGATGCTTCTCGAGCGTCTCGGCTACGAGCGCAAGGAGGAGATTGTTAACGATAAGGCAATGATGAAGCGCATTCAGGCTGTTTACAAGTCATTCAAGGACTATATGAATGTAAAGCCTGACGCTACTCGCCCGTCTGTGGCATATTTCTGTATGGAGTATGGTATCCACTCTGCTCTGAAGATTTACTCTGGTGGTCTTGGAATGCTTGCCGGTGACTATGTTAAAGAGGCTTCCGACAGCAATGTTGACATGTGCGCTATCGGTTTCCTTTATCGTTTTGGCTATTTCACACAGACTCTGAGCATGGACGGCCAACAGATTGCCAAGTATGAGGCTCAGAACTTCAACTCTATTCCTGTAGAGCGTGTTCTCGATGCTGAGGGTAATCCTGTAGTCGTAGACGTTCCATATACAAATTATCAAGTTCACGCTTCTGTATGGGTTGCTAATGTTGGTCGTGTTAAGCTCTATCTGCTTGATACAGACAACGATTTGAACTCTGAGTTTGACAAGCCTATCACTCACTCACTTTATGGTGGCGACTGGGAGAACCGTCTGAAGCAGGAAATTTTGCTTGGTATAGGTGGTATGCAGCTGTTGAAGAAACTCGGCATCAAGAAGGATATCTACCATTGCAACGAGGGTCATGCTGCCCTTTGCAATCTCCAGCGTCTGTGCGACTACGTAGAGAGTGGTCTTTCGTTCAATGAGGCTATGGAGCTCGTGCGTGCATCCTCACTTTATACTGTTCACACTCCAGTACCAGCTGGTCACGACTATTTTGACGAGGGTCTCTTCGGCAAGTACATGGGTGGCTATCCTGCTAAGTTGGGTATCTCTTGGGACGAGTTTATCGGCATGGGCCGTCAGAACCCCGATGATCATTCTGAGCGTTTCTGCATGTCTACATTCGCTTGCAACACCTGCCAGGAGGTTAATGGTGTGTCTAAGCTCCACGGATGGGTTTCTCAGAAGATGTTCGCTCCAATCTGGAACGGCTACTATCCTGAGGAGAATCACGTTGGCTATGTTACCAATGGCGTTCACTTCCCAACATGGGCAGCAACAGAGTGGAAGCAGCTTTACGGCAAGTATTTCGACAAGAACTTCATGTCTGACCAGAGCAACCAGAATATCTGGGAGGCCATCTATAATGTAGATGACGAGGAGATATGGAAGACTCGTAAGGGCCTGAAGCAAAAGCTCGTAGACTATATCCGTGTACAATTCCGTGAGACATGGCTCAAGAATCAGGGAGATCCTTCACGCGTAGTTTCTCTGCTCGAGAGCATCGACAGCAATGCCCTTATCATTGGTTTCTGCCGTCGTTTTGCTACCTATAAGCGTGCTCACCTGCTCTTTACCGACCTTGACCGTCTGTCTAAGATTGTCAACAACCCAGAGCGTCCAGTGAAGTTCCTCTTTGCCGGTAAGGCTCACCCTGCAGACGGTGCAGGACAGGGTCTTATCAAGAAGATATACGAAATTAGCCAGCGTCCTGAGTTCCTTGGTAAGATTATCTTCCTCGAGGATTATGACTTCATGCTTGCACGCCGTCTTGTTTCTGGTGTGGATATCTGGATGAATACTCCTACCCGTCCTCTGGAGGCTTCTGGTACGTCAGGCGAGAAGGCAGAGATGAACGGTGTTGTAAACCTTTCAGTACTTGACGGATGGTGGCTTGAGGGCTACCGCGAGGGTGCTGGATGGGCACTTACAGAGAAGCGTACATACCAGAACCAGGGTCATCAGGATCAGCTCGATGCTGCTACTATCTACTCTCTGCTTGAGAATGAGATTATTCCAATGTTCTACAACAAGAACAAGAAGGGTTACAGCGAGGAGTGGATACAAGTTATCAAGAAGTCTATCGCAACCATAGCACCTCACTACACCATGAAGCGTCAGCTCGATGACTATTACGATCGCTTCTACTGCAAGGAGGCTGCCCGCTTCAAGAAGCTTTCTGCCGACAACAACCGTCTGGCAAAGGATATCGCACAGTGGAAGGAAACCGTAGCAGAGCGTTGGGACTCAATCAAGGTTGTTTCCAAGGAGAATCCTATCCTCGACAATGCTGCTGAGACAGGTGTTACATACAAGCTGCGTTACGTTATCGACGAGCAGGGTCTGAACGATGCTGTAGGCTTGGAGCTTGTTGTATTGTCGAACGTACGTGATGGTGGTGACCGTGAGGTACATAACGTATATCCTTTTGATATGGTTGGTCATGAGGGCAACCTCTATACCTTCGAGGCTAATGTTGAACCATATGCAGCTGGTTCTTACCGTTGCTGCGTTCGTATGTTCCCGAAGAATGAGAACCTGCCACACCGTCAGGACTTCTGCTACGTTAAGTGGCTCGACTAATAATAGAATACAGCTACTTGCAGACATAAGCAAGTAGTAAAAAATAGCAGGGAGCGTGACACCATGATGGGTTACGCTCCCTGTTTTGTATAATTTGTTCGATAAGGGTTTATATGTTATGGTGAAAGTACTGGAAATAGAGGCATTTCGGAATTCAGAATGACACGGTAGTTTCTTCAAGCCAGTCTGGATCGGCTGTCATACTGATATTGAAGTCTTTCGATGGGGTGGTGGTGGAGTTGAAGAAATTTCCCTGGTATCGGGTAATTTTGTTTTTGCTTATTCCAACGTCCACAAATTTGCGTTCAGCTATTGTGCTCTCGTTGGCATCCTGAGCTGTTATAGTCATCGTTATGGGCTTTTCCGGGGCGTGTGGAAAAGTATACACATCATAAACATGCACATCGGGAGTAACATTGCGGTACTCGGTCTGCCTGCTGTCCACGCACCCAATGCCTGTCAGCCCGTCGAGTGTTGATGAACCGCCTGTATAATAGAATTTTAGGCGTGCAATTTCTGTAGGGATGGTGTCTGTTATGTCGAGTCTGAACATTCCTACAACCCTTTCGAGAGTAATCTCAACGGGCGAGTTTGTCTCATGAACCTCAAAGAGGGAGTCTGCATAGTGGAAAGTGTCTGTGATTTTTCCGTTGAAAGTGATTTTCCGCAAGTTGGTTGTCGTTGCAGATGACTCTCCCGAATGAGCTACCACCATTAGGGTGTATATACCAGTTGGGACATTAAGGTTGAAATTGCCAAAGTCGCTGTCTGTTGACTTTTGGTTTACATAGTACGCTCGCTCACCATTCTGGTATAGAGCGAGGTTTATTCGTGTGCACAGTTCTTCTATTGGTTGCATGGCCCTGGTGGTTTTAGCCGAATTTTCCTCGTATTCTGCATTTCCCACTCCTGATATGTGAATGGTGATATTGGACGTTGGTGTATTCACGCCGTTGTCATCACCTGACAGTGTCTCATCAAGTACAACTTTCTCGCATGAAGTTGTTAGTATCAGTGCTGTTAGAAGCAATGCCTGTTTTACTCTTTTCATGTTTGCGTGTATTAAAAAGTTTTGGTTTCTTGTGAAAATGTCACGTCATGGCTTCAGCTCGTAGATACCAGTAGGAGTCTTCCGTTTTAGAATGTCCAGACTAAAGTCAACGCCAGCAATTATCCCATAGCTTTGCAGCACCTGCTCTACTGTCTTTTTTGCCAGTTCCGGATGATTGTTCTCGTCGCTAAGGTGGCACAGCCATGCATGTTTCAACTTGCTTGTGGCGTTCTCTGCTATTGCCTTTCCACAGTCAGTATTGCTCAGGTGTCCTCGTGGTCCGAGGATACGTCCTTTAAGATGCTGTGAATATGGTCCGTTCTTGAGCATTTCCTCATCGTGGTTCGCCTCGATTACAAGGTATTGTGCCTCAGCGATGACTGTTTTCATCTCGTCTGTGATTATGCCTATGTCTGTCATAAGGCAGAAGCATACACCCTGAGCAACAATCTTGTAACCCACATTGTCCGTACTGTCATGCGGTACCTCGAAAGGTGTTATCTCAAAGTCTCCAAGGCGAAAAGTCTGGCCTTTCTCTATGACTTTCTGCAGACTCTGAGCAATCTTGTGCTTTACGCACCAGTTGCCATATATCCCCTTGTGTACCTTCTCCGTAGTATATACAGGAAGTTGGAAGTCTCTGCTCAGGCTTCCAACAGACATCACATGGTCAGCGTGGTCGTGCGTAATAAGTATGTTGTTTATCTTGGAAAGGGGAATGCCATATTCACGGAGGTGCTTTCTCAGCGTTCTAACGCCAATTCCTGCATCTATAAGTAGTCCTTCATTCTCCGTGAACAATAAGCAGCTGTTGCCGCTGCTTCCGCTTCCAAAGGATATGAATTGTAGCATTTTTGTTCTATGTTTTCTACAAAAGTACACAAAAGGTTTGATATTACAAAATTATTTCCTTACCTTTGTCGTAATTTAAGATTTTTATATGAAACAAGCCTTTTTGCCATACCTTGCGGCAATGTTGTTGACGTTGCTCGGCTCATGCAGCCATTCTGACGATTTTGCTCCATGGGAGCAGGCTGTGGAGTCTTTTTCCGTAGCTTATTTCAACTGGGACTATCCGAAGGCTGCATCTTATGCCACAGATAGTTCCTTGCCTTGGCTGAGCTATGCTGGCTCACAAGTGACGCAAGATGACTTGGAACTGATCAACACAAAAACAGAACTCGCAACAGTAGAGGTAATGCCTGATGCGGTTATTGTGAATGACTCGTGTGTTGTGGCAACAGTTTTGGTTCGCAATTTTCTGGAGATGGACAGCATTGATCGGCAACCCGTGTTGCGCGAGGAGGCGACATTCTGTTTGGAAATATTAGGGAACAATGGTCGTTGGGCTGTTCATCTTACGTCATTACCGAGGAGTGAAAGGTAACAGCCAAGTTTCAGTAGGCTTAGCATGCGCAATGATGGACAGTTGCCGCAGAGTTGCTTTTTCCATGTTTCTGAACGCTGCTTGTACAAGAAGACCATAAGTGAGTCCAGTCTCAGCTTGCGTAGTCTGAAAGCAATGCTGTGGAGTTTTGAATATTGTCCGATGCGTTCCCTATATATATATAATGTGTTGACAGATTGTATTGTTTTGCTGACAAAAGCTTCATTATCCTCGTATGACTTGTAGACAACAGGGTTGTCAATGTGTAGAACCGTGCATCCAGCCTTTTCTGCCTGTTTGCCGAATACTACATCTTCGTAACCATATCCGGTCATGTCGGCCGGAAAAGGATTATTCAGCAATATGTCTTTATGAACGAGAAAGTTTACGGTACGGAATGAGCGGTATGGATGTTTATTGCGTTGCAGTGGCGTATGATTTTTCTCACAGTCCAGTTCGTATTTCGCTCTAAGATTGGCTTTTGCCGTTTCTGCTCCGACCTCAGTCTTCCATCCTCCGCATACAATGTCGGCATCATTGGCATGAAGTATGTATGTCTTCAGGAAATCCTGGTTGTTTATGTCAACCCCCGCGTCAATGAACAGTACTTTGTCATATTTAGCTTCTCTCGCAAGCATGTTGCGCACGGCAGCCCTCCCAACGTTTTCCTTCAGACGTATTAACCGACAACCTTCCTGATTGCCAATAATGTTGAGTTGTCTGATAACCTCCGCATTGTCTGATGCGTCATCAGCAATCAGTATCTCGAAGTCAAGAGACGTTTCCCTACGTGCTTGCTCCAGCAGTTTGCTGACAGTCTGGCTGCAGTCGTCGTTTCTTGTCGGAATGGCTATGGAAAGATTCTTATCGTTCATGAGCCTATTTTCTCTTTGATGTATTGTCCTGTAATGCTCTGCTTGCATTCCGCTAAGTTCTCTGGTGTGCCCTCGAACACTATCTGTCCTCCCTTGTCTCCGCCTTCCGGCCCAAGGTCAATTATCCAATCGGCACATTTTATCACCTCCATGTTGTGCTCAATGACCACAATGGAGTGGCCTCTTTCTATTAGTGCGTCAAATGCACGGAGCAACTTGCTGATGTCATGGAAATGTAGTCCCGTTGTTGGTTCATCAAAGATGAATAAGGTAGGGTCCTGCTTCTCCTGTCCGATGAAGTAGGCGAGCTTAACTCTTTGGTTTTCTCCTCCCGACATGGTTGACGAGTTTTGCCCGAGTTTGATATAGCCCAGTCCTACATCCTCAAGTGGACGAAGCCTGTCTGTAATAGTTCTCTGAAGTGATGTCTTTTTGCCTTTTGCGTCTTCGTCAAAGAATGCTATAGCCTCGCTGACGGTCATGTTGAGCACGTCGTTGATGTTCTTGCCCTTGTATCTCACATCGAGCACGTCGTGCTTGAATCTTTCTCCGTGGCATGCCTCACATTCAAGTACGATGTCGGCCATGAACTGCATCTCTACCGTTATGGTTCCAGCACCCTTACATTCCTCGCAACGTCCTCCCTCTGTATTGAAGGAGAAGTGCTGGGCGGAGAATCCCAGTTGCTTGGCCAAGGGCTGTTCGGCAAATAGCGACCGTATGCTGTCGTATGCCTTTACGTATGTAGCAGGGTTTGAGCGTGTGCTCTTGCCAATTGGATTTTGGTCAACGAACTCTACGTGTGCTATGCTTGCGACGTCACCCTCCATTCCTATATACTCGCCAGGGGCGTCGGCCACCTCGTCAAGTTGCCGTTTCATGGCGGGATATAGTATGCCCTTTATGAGCGATGACTTTCCTGAGCCCGAGACTCCCGTAATAACTGTTAGAATATTAAGTGGTATCTTGGCGTTTATTCCCTTGAGGTTGTTCATCCTGCATCCCTTAAGCAGCAGGCTCCTGTTCCATTGTCTTCGTGACGTTGGGATTACTATCTGGTCGGTGCCGTCAAGGTAGTCAACAGTATGGCTTATCCCTTTGGCTGGCAGCCCGTCCATTGTGCTGGTTGGTGGGACACCCTGATACACAATCTCCCCCCCGTGGCTGCCTGCATCTGGACCAACGTCGATAATCATGTCGGCAGCCCTCATGATATCCTCGTCGTGCTCAACAACCATTACCGTGTTGCCTATCGACTGCAAGTCCCTTAGCACCCCAATGAGCCTTTCCGTATCGCGGCTGTGCAGTCCGATGCTTGGCTCGTCAAGAATGTATAGCGAGCCTACAAGCGAGCTGCCCAACGATGTCGTAAGGTTTATGCGCTGGCTCTCTCCACCCGATAGGGTATTGGAGCTGCGGTTCAGAGTCAGATATCCTAGGCCAACCTCGTTGAGGAAATGAAGTCTGCTGCGTATCTCTGTGAGCAGGCGTTTGGCAACAGCCTCGTCGTGACTGTCGAGCTTTAGGTTGTTGAACCAGTTGTCCAGTGCCGATATTGGCATTTCAACTAGGTCGGTAATTGACATTCCATTTATCTTCACCCATGTTGCCTCCTTCTTCAGACGTGCGCCGTGACAGTCAGGACATGTTGTCTTACCACGGTATCTGCTCATCATCACACGGTATTGTATCTTGTACATGTTGTCCTTAACCATCTGGAAGAATGCGTCTATGCTCACCTGCTCAGTCTGGTCGCGGTACTTGTCGGAGGGAAGTCCGTGCCAGAGCATGTCCTTCTCCTTGCGTGTCAGCTCGTAGTATGGCTTGAAGATGGGAAAGTTGTCTATTGCTGCGCGTCGGCAGAACTCTTCCCGCCATTCCTTCATTTTCTCTCCATGCCAGCATTGCACGCATCCGTCATAAACGCTCAGTGCTGTATTGGGAATGACGAGTTTCTCGTCAATGCCCATGATTTTGCCAAATCCCTCACACGTCGGACATGCTCCAAGTGGAGAGTTGAATGAGAACATGTTGTCGTTTGGCTCCTCGAATGAGATGCCGTCAGCCTCGTATCTGGTAGAGAAGTCATAGCTTATGTCTGACGGGAGGAATGTCAGCCTGCAACTGCCATGTCCCTCATACATGGCGGTCTCTGCGGAGTCCGTCAGTCGTGATATGGTATCCTTGTCGTCATCCACGGACAAACGGTCAATGACCAGCCATCCCGAGAAGTCCTTTGCCTGGTCGGTTACTTGCCCTTGGCTCATCTCTTCCAAGTAGTCCTCTATGCGTACAATGTCAGCTCCGGCAAGTATGCGCATGTAACCCTCTTTAATATATGTGTCGAGCTGGTCTTTCAGCGACCGTCCCTCACCAATGTGGATAGGTGCGAGTACCATGAACTTAGTGCCTTTGGAGTATTGGCGTGTGCAGCCAATAATATCTTCTATTGTGTTTTTCTTTACTATCTCGCCGGATATGGGAGAGATGGTCTTTCCGATGCGTGCAAACAGAAGGCGCATATACTCGTATATCTCCGTGCTTGTGCCCACGGTTGAGCGTGGGTTGCGCGCCGTAACTTTCTGCTCTATAGCGATAGCAGGAGGTAAGCCTTTCATAAAGTCGCATTCCGGCTTCCTCATCCTTCCAAGAAACTGTCTGGCGTAAGCGGACAGAGACTCCACGTACCGGCGTTGTCCCTCGGCATACAATGTGTCGAATGCCAACGATGACTTGCCAGAGCCAGAGACTCCCGTAACAACAATAAACTTGTTACGTGGTATCTTCAGGCTGATATTTTTCAGATTGTTGACGCGTGCGCCCTTTATTTCAATAAACTTCTCCATGTCGTTATAGTGTTTCCAATCTACAAAGTTAGAAATAAAAATTCAACTTGCAAACTAATTATGCGGAATTCAAAAGAAAAATCATCAAACGTTTGCTATATTCGAAAATTAATATTACTTTTGCATCGCTTATTCTAAGATAACATATACTCAATCATGAAGAAGATAATTATACCGATTGTATTCGCATCATTGCTGGTGCTGGCCCTTAGCGGATGTACAGGAAGCAAGAAAGTTGCATACTTCCAAAATGCTGATGTCGTAGAACTTGAAAATACAGCAGGGCTCTACGATGCCAAGATAATGCCTAAGGACATGCTTACCATTACCGTCAGCACTACGGACCCTGCAGCGGCTACTCCGTTCAATCTCTCTGTGACTAACACTCTTAGCATTACAGGTCAGCTTTCTCAGGGAGCAGGCTCTCTGCAAGGCTATCTGGTAGACAATGATGGCTACATCAACTTCCCTGTTGTTGGTAAGATTATGGTGGGAGGCTTGACCAAGACACAGTGTCAGGATGTTATATGTGAGAAGGTGAGACCATATCTTGCATCTACAGAGAACCCCATCGTTACCGTAAGGATGTCGAGCTTTAGGGTAACAGTCATTGGTGAGGTCGGAAGTCCGAAGGTTATACCTGTGTCGACAGAGAAGATGAGCGTTATAGAAGCTATTGCATCAGCAGGTGACCTGACCATTTATGGTAAGCGCGACAACGTTATGCTTATACGTGAGGATGCTACTGGTAAAAAGACTGTTCATAGACTGAATCTTAACGACATCAATATCATCACTTCACCTTATTATTATGTGCAACAGAATGATATTATCTATGTCGAGCCAAACAACGTAAAGGCTAAGAACTCTGCTATTGGTAGTTCGACCACTATCTGGTTCTCGTTCATTGGAATTGTTACTAGTATCGCCTCATTGTTGGTTAACATTCTTCGTGACTAAAAGTAAATATTTAACAACATGAATATGAAAAATTGAAAGATTTGAGACGCTGGTTTGTTTGCGTATCTGTCTTTCAATTTTTTTTAATATATAATTATATGTGTGGAATTGTAGGATATATCGGTAATAGGGAAGCTTTCCCAATATTGGTTAAGGGACTAAAGCGTTTGGAGTACAGAGGTTATGATAGTGCCGGTGTCGCATTGATAAGCGAAGGTAATAACCTTAATGTGTATAAAACCAAAGGTAAGGTTGCTGACCTTGAGGCTTATTGTGCTGACAAGGATATAACCGGTTCGGTTGGAATAGCTCATACAAGGTGGGCCACACATGGTGAGCCATCAAGTGTCAACGCACATCCACATTATTCTGAGTCGAAGAATCTGGCCATTATCCACAATGGCATCATTGAGAATTATGCTGATCTGAAGAAAAAGTTGCAGGAAAACGGTGTAGTCTTCAGATCTGATACCGATACCGAGGTGCTCGTGCAGCTTGTTGAATATATACAGAACAAGAAAGAGGTTGACTTGCTGACTGCCGTGCAGGTGGCATTGCATCAGGTTATTGGAGCATACGCAGTAGCCCTGCTTGACAAGAACAATCCCAGACAGATTATTGCTGCGAGGAAGCAAAGCCCGCTCGTGGTGGGAATTGGTGAAAACGAGTTCTTTTTGGGTTCTGATGCAAGTCCTATTGTTGAGTATACAGACAAGGTGGTTTACCTTGAGGATGGCAATATCGCCGTGATGGCGCCAGGCGAGGAATTGAAGGTTGTAGATGTCTTCAACGAGAAGCAGAACGCAGAGGTGAAGAAAGTCAACCTTAATCTTGGTCAGATAGAAAAGGGAGGCTATCCGCACTTCATGCTAAAGGAGATTTTCGAGCAGCCCGAATGCCTCAAGACATGTATGCTTGGCCGTATCAACTCCGAGGGTAGCCATGTCACTCTGTCTGCTGTTCTCGACTACCGCAAGCAGCTTATCTCTGCTAAGCGGATAATCATTGTTGCCTGTGGTACTAGCTGGCATGCCGGACTTATAGGCAAGCAGATGATAGAGAACCTATGTCGCATACCCGTTGAGGTTGAGTATGCCTCCGAGTTCCGCTACCGTAATCCTGTTGTTGGAACAGGCGATGTTGTAATAGCCATCTCCCAAAGTGGTGAGACCGCCGACACCCTTGCTGCCGTGAAACTTGCCAAAGAGAAAGGAGCCTTTATATATGGAATCTGCAATGCCGTTGGCTCGAGCATTCCACGTGCAACGGACACAGGCTCGTACATACATGTAGGACCAGAGATTGGCGTCGCCTCCACAAAAGCATTCACAGGGCAGGTGACCGTGCTCACCATGCTTGCCCTGGCATTGGGCAACGTTATGGGAACGGTCTCTCACGATGACTATATAAGTATTGTGAAAGGGTTGCAGGCAATTCCTGACAAGATACGTGAGGTTCTCAAGCTCAATGAGCGTATTGCAGACCTCAGCCGTACATTTACCTACGCACGCAATTTCCTGTACCTTGGACGTGGCTTCAGCTACCCCGTCGCACTTGAGGGCGCATTGAAGCTCAAGGAGATAAGCTACATTCATGCTGAGGGCTACCCAGCAGCAGAGATGAAGCATGGGCCTATTGCACTGATTGACTCCGATATGCCTGTTGTCGTTATTGCCACGCATAATGACCTTTACGAGAAGGTGCTATCCAATATACAGGAAATCAAGGCTCGCAAGGGTAGGGTTATAGCACTTGTATCGAAGGGTGATGATACCATATCCAAGTTGGCCGACGAGGTTATTGAGCTGCCCGACACACTCGAGTGTCTTGAGCCCCTCATAGCCACTATACCTTTACAGTTGATGGCATACCATGTTGCCGTATGCAAGGGCAAGGACGTTGACCAGCCGCGTAATCTTGCAAAAAGCGTAACTGTGGAATAATTATTAAGGTGATAAATAAAAATAGGTATAAATAGGATAATAAAACATGTTAGAGGAAATTCATGAGGACTGTGGCGTGGCACTCATCCGACTGCTAAAGCCGCTCGATTACTATGAGAAGAAATACGGAACAAGGTATTTCGGACTGAACAAGCTCTATCTGATGATGGAAAAACAGCATAACCGCGGACAGGAAGGTGCTGGTATCTCGTGTGTCAAGCTCGGCACAGAGCCAGGCAATGAGTATATGTTCCGTGAGCGTGCAGAAGGGTCAAATGCCATCACCGAGATTTTTTCCAAAGTCCAAGGAAGCTTTATGGGTGAGTTATATATGGGCCACCTCCGGTATTCAACTACCGGAAAGAGTGGCCTTTCTTATGTCCACCCGTTTCTCCGACGCAACAACTGGCGTGCCAAGAATCTTTGTCTTTGTGGCAATTTCAATATGACCAATATAGAGGAAGTCTTTGAGACACTTACCGAGCAGGGACAATGCCCGCGTATCTACAGCGACTCCTATATTATGCTTGAGCTCATGGGACATAGGCTCGACCGTGAGGTGGAGCGCAATTTCGTTGCTGCCAAGGCCATGGAGATGACGGGCACGGACATAACAACTTACATAGAGGACCATGTGAAGATGAGCAATGTGCTGAAGACTACTATGTGCCACTTTGACGGAGGCTATGTAGTCTGTGGCATCACAGGTTCTGGAGAGATGTTCTCCATGCGTGACCCTTGGGGCATACGTCCTGCCTTCTATTACATGAACGAGGACTTCGTGGTTCTTGCCAGCGAGCGTCCCGTCCTTCAGACCACATTCGACCTTGAGTGTGACGATATCTGTGAGTTGCAGCCCGGACAGTCGCTCATAGTAAATAAGGCTGGAGAGTGTTCCCTCCAGCAGATTATCGAGCCAAAAGAGATTAAGGCCTGCTCGTTCGAGCGCATATACTTCAGCCGTGGCTCTGACAGGGATATATACAAGGAACGCAAGAAACTCGGCGAGCAGCTTACTCCGGCTGTCCTTAGCGCGGTGGACAACGATACTGCCCATACCGTATTCTCGTTCATACCAAACACTGCCGAGGTGGCGTTCTACGGTCTGCTGCATGGCTTCAAGCAGCATCTGAACGAGCAGAAGATTCAGAAGATAGCAAGCCTTGGTCATACGCCAACGGCAGAAGAGCTGTCGGACATTCTCAACGAGTACGTGCGCTCAGAGAAGGTGGCATGGAAGGATATCAAGTTGCGCACCTTCATTACCGAGGGCAACTCCCGCAACGACCTTGCCTCACATGTCTACGACATAACTTACGAGAGTCTTGAGCCAGGTGTAGACAACCTTGTCGTTATCGACGACAGCATAGTCCGTGGTACTACGCTCAAGGAGAGCATTCTCCGTATTCTCGACCGTCTGCATCCTAAGAAGATTGTAATAGTGAGTTCGGCCCCGCAGATACGCTATCCAGACTATTATGGTATCGACATGCCGCGTCTGGAGGAATTCTGTGTGTTCCGTGCAACCATTGCGCTTCTTAAGGAGCGTGGTTTGGAGCATGTCATTACTGAGGTATATGAGAAGTGTCTTGCTGAACTCCAGAAGTCCAAGGAGGAGATGCACAACGCCGTGCGTGAGATTTACAAGCCGTTTGTTGTAGAGGAAATCAATGCGAAGATAGTCGAGATGCTTAGGCCGGAAGGGGTTCAGACTCCCATTCAACTGGTCTTCCAGTCCATAGATGGACTGCGTACTGCCATCCCTAATCATCGTGGCGACTGGTATTTCACCGGCCATTTCCCAACACCGGGAGGCACACGCCTGTGCAACAAGGCGTTTGTGAACTATTACGAGAATGTCTATTCTGCAAACAAATAAAGTATGCGTGGAAATGTACACACGCATTTCCTGTAAACAGTTAACACATCAAAGTATATATGAAAAATGTAACACTCGTCCTTAGCGACGGAACTAAGTTTCATGGCAAGAGTTTCGGCTACGATGCTCCTGTTGCTGGAGAAGTGGTATTCAATACTGCCATGATGGGTTACCCCGAGAGCCTTACCGATCCTTCCTATGCCGGTCAGCTCATGACCCTTACCTATCCGCTGGTAGGCAACTACGGCGTGCCGCCATTCACATTCGGAGACGACCAGCTCCCAACGTTCATGGAGAGCGATAAGATTTATGCAAGCGCCATCATCGTTTCGGACTACAGCGAGGAGTACTCGCATTGGAATGCCTGTGAGAGTCTCGCCGAATGGCTTAAGCGCGAGCATGTGCCCGGCATTACGGGCATAGACACACGGCAGCTTACAAAGGTGCTGCGTGAGCATGGTGTGATGATGGGAAAGATACTCTTCGACGACCAGCCCGACAATATTCCAGAGGCCGACTATGAGGGAGTGAACTTTGTTGATAAGGTCAGCTGCAAGGAAATCATTAAATATAATGAAGGTGCCGGAAAGAAAGTCGTGCTTGTCGACTGTGGCGTTAAGGCCAATATAATACGCTGCCTTGTCAACCGTGGCGTTGAGGTAGTCAGGGTTCCGTGGAACTACGACTATACGTCAATGGAGTTCGACGGACTATTCCTGGCCAACGGCCCTGGCGACCCGGACATGTGCCAGGATGCTGTAGACATCATAAGAAAACAGATGAGCAGCAGCCGCAAGCCCATCTGTGGTATCTGCATGGGCAATCAGCTGCTGGCAAAGGCTGGTGGAGCAACCATTTACAAGCTTAAGTACGGTCATCGTTCTCACAATCAGCCAGTACGCATGGTGGGCACGGACAAGTGCTTTGTCACAAGCCAGAACCATGGCTATGCCGTTGACTCAAGGACGCTGGGCAGCGATTGGGAGGAGCTGTTCGTAAACATGAACGACGGCTCCAACGAGGGTATCAGGCATAAGTCCAATCCTTGGTTCTCAAGCCAGTTCCATCCAGAGGCATGCGCGGGTCCTGTCGACACGGAGTTTATGTTCGACAAGTTCATTAATGAGTTGAAGGGTTAACAAATCACACTTACGACAATGAAAGACAATAACATAAAGAAAGTATTGCTCCTCGGTTCAGGAGCGTTGAAGATTGGTGAGGCCGGTGAGTTCGACTATTCTGGCTCGCAGGCTCTCAAGGCATTGCGCGAAGAGGGTGTGCAGACAGTGCTCATTAACCCGAACATCGCAACAGTACAGACAAGCGAGGGTGTGGCCGACCAGATTTATTTCCTCCCCGTGCAGCCCCACTTTGTAGAGAAAGTCATTCAGAAGGAGAGACCCGACGGCATCTTGCTGTCGTTCGGCGGCCAGACTGCTCTCAACTGCGGTGTTGAGCTTCATAAGAGTGGCGTCCTTGACAAGTACGGCGTGAGGGTGCTTGGTACTCCTGTTCAGGCCATCATGGACACCGAGGACCGCGAGCTCTTCGTAGAGCGTCTTAACGAGATTGATGTCAAGACCATCAAGAGCGAGGCTTGCGAGACCATTGAGCAGGCGCGTAAGGCAGCGGCAGAGCTGGGCTATCCGGTAATCCTGCGTGCAGCCTATGCTCTCGGTGGACTTGGTAGTGGCTTTTGTGATAACGAGGAAGAACTGGACAAGCTTGCAGAGAAGGCTTTCTCCTTCTCACCTCAGGTGCTTGTCGAGAAGAGCCTTAAAGGATGGAAAGAGATAGAGTACGAGGTAGTGCGCGACCGCTATGACAACTGTATTACCGTCTGCAACATGGAGAATTTCGACCCGCTCGGTATACATACTGGTGAGAGCATCGTCATTGCGCCTTCTCAGACACTAACAAACAGCGAGTACCACAAGCTGCGCGCGCTGGCAATAAAGATAATCCGCCATATCGGTATTGTCGGAGAATGTAACGTCCAGTATGCCTTCGACCCGAAGAGCGAGGACTATAGGGTTATCGAGGTCAACGCCCGTCTTTCGCGCTCGTCAGCTCTTGCATCCAAGGCTACAGGCTATCCGCTTGCTTTCGTGGCTGCAAAGTTGGGAATGGGCTACGGACTGTTTGAGCTGAAGAATTCCGTTACACGCACCACCAGCGCATTCTTCGAGCCTGCCCTCGACTACGTGGTCTGCAAGATTCCACGTTGGGATCTTTCCAAGTTCCGTGGTGTAGACAAGGAGCTTGGCTCGAGCATGAAGTCTGTAGGAGAGGTGATGGCCATCGGACGCAATTTCGAGGAGGCTCTGCAGAAGGGACTCCGAATGATTGGTCAGGGCATGCACGGCTTCGTGGAGAACAAGGAACTGGAGATACCCGACATAGATGCAGCACTGCGCGAGCCTACCGACAAGCGTGTCTTCGTCATCTCCAAGGCCATGCACAAGGACTATACTATCGACCAGATACACGACCTGACGAAGATTGATAAGTGGTTCTTGCAGAAACTGAAGCATATCATTGACATTGATGAGAAGCTGAAGGCTTGCACCTGTATCAACGTACTGGATAAGGAGCTGTTGCGAGATGCCAAGGTATATGGATTCACTGACTTCCAGATAGCACGTGCCGTGGGACTCGAGAGGGAACTCGGAAACATGCACAAGGCCACCCTTGTGGTAAGGAATATCAGAAAGGGCTATGGCATCTTGCCTGTCGTCAAGCAGATTGACACCCTTGCCGCAGAGTATCCTGCCCAGACCAATTATCTGTATGTCACATATGCAGGCGTTGCAAGCGATGTCTCTTTTAGCGAGGACAAGAAGTCGGTCGTTGTGCTTGGCTCAGGCGCATACCGCATAGGCTCCAGCGTAGAGTTCGACTGGTGTGGAGTGCAGGCGCTTAATACCATACGACGACAGGGCTACCGCTCGATAATGATTAACTACAATCCCGAGACAGTGTCTACCGACTACGACATGTGCGACAGGCTCTATTTCGACGAGCTGACCTTCGAGCGTGTCATGGACATCATAGACATGGAGAAACCGTTCGGTGTAATTGTCTCTACGGGTGGACAGATACCTAACAACCTTGCCATGTGGCTCGATGCGGAGCATGTGCCTATTCTTGGTACGGCAGCATCAGATATCGACAATGCCGAGGACCGTGCCAAGTTCTCATCAATGCTTACCCGCAACGGCATCAATCAGCCGGAATGGAGCGCGCTGACCACAATGCAGGACATCGACAACTTTGTCGAAAGGGTAGGCTTCCCTGTCCTCGTCCGTCCGTCATACGTTCTCTCCGGTGCTGCCATGAACGTATGCTCTAACCGTGACGAGCTTGAGAAATTCCTGAAGCTCGCAGCCAATGTCAGCGCCGAGCATCCTGTGGTGGTGAGCAAGTTCATTGAGCATGCCAAGGAAATAGAGATGGATGCCGTAGCACGCAATGGCGAGATAATGGCCTATGCCATCTCCGAGCATATAGAGTTTGCTGGTGTTCATTCGGGTGACGCTACTATACAGTTCCCGCCACAGAAGATATATGTTGAGACCGTAAGGCGTATCAAGAGGGTGAGCAGGCAGATAGCTGCAGCGCTGCATATCAACGGACCATTCAATATCCAGTTCATGGCCCGTGACAACGATATCCTCGTTATAGAGTGCAACCTCCGCGCCTCTCGCTCGTTCCCATTCGTAAGCAAGGTGCTGAAGCTCAATCTTATTGACCTTGCCACGAAGATTATGCTTGGTGTGCCAGTAGAGAAACCGTCGAAGAACCTCTTCGACCTCGACTATGTCGGCATCAAGGCAAGCCAGTTCTCGTTCAATCGTCTGCAGAAGGCCGACCCTGTACTGGGCGTTGATATGAGCTCTACCGGTGAGGTGGGTTGTCTGGGTGATGACACCAATCAGGCACTGCTTAAGAGCATGCTCTCCGTAGGACACCGCATACCGAAGCATACCGTACTCCTGTCAACGGGCGGAGCAAAGCAAAAGGCCGACATGCTCGGTGCAGCACGCATGCTTGCTGACAACGGCTACGAGATCTATGCAACAGGAGGCACTCACCGCTACCTCCAGGAGAATGGCATCGACAATACCCTTGTCTACTGGCCAAGCGAGGAGGGCATGCAGCCGCAGGCTCTCGACATGCTCCATGAGCACAATATTGATATGGTGGTTAACATTCCCAAGAACCTTACGGCTTCCGAGCTTACCAACGGATATAAGATTAGGCGTGCTGCCATCGACCTAAATGTTCCGCTGATAACCAACAGCCGCCTTGCATCTGCATTCATCAACGCCTTCTGTACCATTGATATCGATGATATTGATATCAAGGCATGGTCAGAGTATTGATGTAATATAACATCATCATAATTACAAAAGGAGCGGACAGTATAAATGGCCGCTCCTTTTGTTTGTCCAACAGGACAAAATAGGCATAAAAGAGTGGTAGGCAAAAAAAAATCTTACTTTATTTGGTTATTGTCGAATTTAATTTGTAACTTTGCGGATATAAACCGAGAACTGACATATTATTACTCATAAACATATTATCAAATGAAACAGACTATTCTTGTCACTGGTGGAACCGGTTTTATCGGTTCACACACTACTGTGGAACTCATTGAGGCTGGTTATGACGTCGTAATCGTTGATGACCTGTCTAATTCGAAAATTGAGGTGCTCGATGGTATTGAGAAAATTACTGGTGTTAGACCGGCATTTGAGAAAGTTGACCTTAGAGACAAAGATGCAGCCGAGGCTGTATTCCAGAAGTACCCGAAAATCTCTGGTATCATCCATTTCGCAGCCAGCAAGGCTGTAGGTGAGAGTGTACAGAAACCACTGCTTTACTATCGCAACAATATCGTTTCGCTCATCAATCTGCTCGAGCTTATGCCGCAGTACGATGTCAAGGGTATCATCTTCTCAAGTTCGTGCACTGTTTACGGACAGCCAAAGCCTGAGAACCTGCCTGTTACAGAGTTGGCTCCTCATCAGAAGGCTACCTCTCCCTATGGAAACACCAAGGAGATTAACGAGCAGATTATCTATGACTATATACATAGCGGCGCAAACATCAAGAGTATCGTGCTCAGATACTTCAACCCTATCGGCGCACACCCCTCAGCACTCATTGGTGAGTTGCCAAACGGTGTTCCAAACAACCTCATTCCTTTCGTAACCCAGACCGCTATGGGTATCCGCAAGGAACTTACCATCTTCGGTAACGACTATAACACTCCTGACGGAACATGCATCCGTGACTATATCTATGTGGTAGACCTTGCTAAGGCGCACGTTGCTGCCATGGCACGCGTCCTCGATCAGGATACAGACCAGATAGAGTATTTCAATGTCGGTACAGGTCATGGAAACTCTACAAAGGAGATTGTTGATGCATTCGAGAAAGCTACCGGCGTAAAGCTCAACTGGAAGTATGGCCCACGCCGTGAGGGTGATATCGAGAAAATCTGGGGTAATGTCGACAAGGCCAACAATGTCCTTGGCTGGAAGGCCGATACACCTCTTGAGGATGTGCTTGCAAGTGCATGGAAATGGCAGGTTAAGCTGCGCGAGGACGGAGTAATGTAATCCGTCATTCTGACAAGACTTATAAAGGTGGAAATTATTTATTCCCACCTTAAGCTTTACGGTTTTGTCTTATAGGCATACCGTATATTTGTGTTTGTGTTGTTGTTATCCCTCGACGTGAGTCGGGGGATAATTTTTGGTTAATAAAAATTAAACGTTAATATTTAACAGGCTTTTATACACACAGTCAGACAAAAAAGTCGTACCTTTGCACAGCCTTCACGAGATGGAGGTATAAAATTCAAACCTAATTAAAGTTATATTTAAAAAATGGCAACAAAAATCAGATTGCAACGCGGCGGTCGTAAGAACTATGCTTTCTATAGCATTGTTATCGCCGATGCACGAGCACCACGAGATGGTAGATTTACTGAGAAGATTGGTACTTACAATCCAAACACCAATCCTGCAACCGTAGATTTGAATTTCGACCGTGCTCTCTATTGGGTAGAGAACGGCGCACAGCCAACAGACACAGTACGTAACATTCTCCGTGGTGAGGGTGTCTACATGATGAAGCACCTCCGTGGCGGCGTTAAGAAAGGCGCTTTCGACGAGTCTGCTGTTCAGACAAAGTTCGATGCATGGAAGGCTGGCAAAGAGCAGAAGCTCAATGCTGTAAAGGAGTCTACTGCTAAGCAGAAGAAGGAACTGGCTGCTAAGGAGCTTGAGGCTGAGAAGAAGATTAATGAGGCTATCGCCCAGAAGGTCGCTGAGAAGAAGGCTGCCGCCGCTGCTGCTAAGGCAGAGGCAGAGGCTGCTCCAGCTACAGAGGAGGCACCAGCCGAGGCTTAATCTTCCTTATAAATGGTGTTCTATACGATATCTTATCTTTGATAATAGATTAACCATTTAAGTATCATAATGGGGTAGGGAACTGGTTTCCTACCCCATATTTTTTTCTTTACGTAATTACACAAAGATTTCGGCTCAGTGGAAAATTCATAGGGAAGGGATTCCTAAATGAAGGCGCCTTTTCCTGTTCAACAGGAAAGTCCTGTGTCAGCAGAAGAATTTACAATATCGATAACGAAGACAAATACCAAGATAAACATTTGATTAAGAATACACCTTTGGCTTCGGCTCGGCATAGTCCAACCAAACAAGTTTGTTGGCCTCTGTCTCTGACGTGTACAAACGTTTGTCGCAGGCCAATGCATTGCGTGGACAGTTGCAAAGCTTTGCGATAGCACTTGCAAAGCTTTGCGTTGGCACTTGCAAAGCTTTGCGTTGGCGGTTGCAAAGCTTTGCGTGAGCAGTTGCTATGTCAAAGAGGCGGAGCCAGGTGACGATGATGGGGTGTTATGATGAGAAATTACATATTTTTGCCCCGACGAATGTTGCTGCGAGTCCTGCGGCTATGCTAAGAAATATATATGCGAGACATAGTATGTGTTGGTTGCTGCGAAGCATTGTCAGAGCTTCATTGCTGAACGTTGAGAAGGTGGTGAAACCTCCACATATCCCGACCACCAGCAATAGGCGGAGGTCGGGTGACAGGCTGTGACGCGCAATCCATGTGCCAAGTAGTCCTATGAGGAAGCATCCGATGATGTTTACTGCGAATGTTCCCCATGGGAAAACAGCGGAGCCGAGCCATTTGCTAATAAGGTATCTAAGCATGCTGCCCGTACCGCCCCCTACGAATATCAATATCATCTGTTTCATGTTTCTTTTGTTTCTTTTTATGTCGTTTTTCACTACTGTCCACTTTACGGGACAGTAGTGTAAATATATCTCAATATCTATATGCTAAAGACAAGAATCCTTAGTTCTGTATTGTGTCTGTTGTTATTATCTATTGTCTCTGATTTTCATTGTTATTTCTCTATATGACTTTTTGCCTTCAATATAGTCTGCGTAGAGTTCTTCCTCGTTTTTACCTTTGAGGAAGTGGCATTTGCCACACAATCTGCAATTGTTCAGGCATTGCCACTCATTGCGAACGAATTCCAGGCGTTCTTCTCTTGTAGACGATTCAATATTTGGAGGAGTCATTCTTTTGATAAATTATATGTTAATCTCTATGATGATACATTTCGGACCTATTCTTGCTCAACCAGTCTGTTTGATAGACATGTTGACAATTTGTCAACTTTAAGTAAGTCTAGGACATAGGAGCTAAGTTCAATTTGTTTATTTCTTTATACCAGCAAAGGTATTAATAATATTCTAATATTCAATCATATTTCCACAAAAAAATAATTAAAAGATGATAGCTGGCTTCTGTTATGCAATGCTGAATAATTAGATGATTTTGTACATGCGCCATATAACTCCCATCCATAGGTTCATAGCTTACACTATAAAAAATAGCTCATTCTTTGAGGGTGCAACGCTACCTTAAATAAAAGAACCGTGGCGAGGCCACAGGTTGTAACAAGTTTTAACACTGTCATTGCTGATGTCTTATTAATAATAAGTAACTTTGCACCGCTACTTACAATCAAAATATGCAAATAATCACTTACTTACAACATTAATATTAAAGGTACATGCAATGAAAAAAACTCTTACTCTGACTGCGGTGTTGGCACTATGCTCTCTATGGAGCGCTGCCGCCGCTATTATCCCAAAAGCTACGACAACGACACCTTACAAGTCGTGCTACGAACGCATCACCGATGCCCTGCATCAGCGCCAGGCTCGCCGCACCGCTAAGGCCGGCATCATGGCTGCTGCCACTGATGGCGCCATCAAACTCGATGGTGCCGACGGAGCGACCACATTTGGCTGGCTCAGCAGACCTGACGGCGTGGAGTGGTACTATGCCGCAGAGATCTACCGCACTGAGCTGCCCCAAGCTGACACTAAGGCGAGCTATACTGATGTGACTATTTCAGGCTTCAAGCTCTCTGTTTATGATGAAAACTATCAGCTGGTGGGCACCGTCAACGCTAAGCTCGGACTTAACGATAACGAGACTCGCATCTCTGCTATCGATTTTGGTGATGTGCTCTCTAAGAACTTCTACAATAATGACAAAAACTACGAGGTTATGGTGCTGGTCAACGCCAATACGTCCAAGTATGTCAACAATACCTACACCTATGTCTTCTCAATCAAGAAGAACAGCAACGCAGATGGCGACGCCCCCATAATAGTAATGCCGGGCATGCAAGTTGCAGCCATCGATGCCTCCACCGACAGCTGGAGCGAGAATATGCTCATGGTGTTTGACGTTGATGGATATGTCAACCCTAACAAATCATTTGTGGTAGCAAGCGCCGACCACGATGCCGCGGCTGTACGCGCCCAGCGCTTCACCATCTACAGCAAGACAGGATATGGCAGCGAGCCCAAGAACCTTGGCTACTTTGACCTGCCCGAGGACAAAGCGTCGTATAGCGATGGTCTGCCCGTAATCTTAGGCGTCAACGATGGCACACTGCACGTTGCCTCAGCCTCTTACGAGAAGCCCTTCTTCAGCGATGCGTCCAATTGGGAATTGTCAGAAAACAACTCTTTTGTGCTCACCCGCTATGAGATGCCAATCAACGGCACCGGCAAACTGACACAGGTGGGCACCACTACGATACCCATGACCCAAGCCGAGAGCGATGACGCTCCCTTCTCGCTTTATGGAGTGGGGCAGCTTGACTATATGGACGACATGCAGTTTGACGCTGAGGGCAATCCCACCTTTGTCATCACCAAAGAGAAGTGGATTATCTCCACCGACAGCCATGCCGACTCATACTATGTGTATAACAGCGCCGGCGAGCTCCTCAATACCATCTTTGAGGATGCCGACAATGTGCAGCCAATGTCCGACGTCAAAGGCTACGCTCGCCAGAACTGCTTCATCACTACTGACAACACCGGCAACTACATATACAATTTCGTCGACATGGATACCTACGACAACGTGCTGACCATGCCCGCTATCGTTGACGACAACACTGTCACCACGCAGATGGATCGTGTGGCAGACGCAGAATATGGCTATAAGTATGTTGCCGCCACCGCCAATGCCGAGAACGATGACCAAGGACGCGCTTGCGAGGCTATATATTGGATCGCTCCCGATGGCCAACACATTGACACCCACCACATCTACCTTGGCACGAACGTAGCCACCGCCGTGGCAAACATAACCGGTGAGGCAGTTAGCCGCTTCCTGGTCAATACCGATGACGACTATGAATACATGTACCTCGTCAAACGAAACACCGGTGTATCATCAAAGACCAAGACCGAACTTTACATCGTCAACGAAAACAGCGAGCCTATCTTCACTTACATGCCTGAGGACGCTAATGTCGATATCTATACTGTGTGGACATTCAACTTAGACTGCAAGCCCACCATAGCCGTGGTGCTACGCGATGCTAATGACGCTCTCTCGATAGAGCTGTTCAGCCTCCCGCTGAATAAGTTCGAGGCAGGTGGTAGCGGCACGGTAGAAGACCCATACCTCATCAGTACTGTCGGCGACCTGATGCAAGTCATCAATATGCCTGACGCACACTTCCGCGTAAACAACGACATTGATGCCGAAAACATTACCATGCCCCAGAGCGAGTACTCATTCACCGGCTCAATAGACGGCGGCAACCATGTGATTAGCAACCTCAGCGTATCTTCTACTGGCTTGCTCGGCAGCATTGTGGGCGTAGCACCTGCCGATGAGAATACCCCGTCCTCCACCGTGATTAAGGATCTCATCCTCTATAATCCCACCATCGCCCTTGACAGCAACAAGCCCACATCAGGCCTGTTGGCTGGCTCGGTATCGCAATATGCGAGCATCTCAAATGTGCACGTCTATGGCCTCAACGTCGAAGACTCAGTCTTTGACAGCGCTTTCGGCGTCATCGCTGGTGAGCTGACCACCTATGCCTCAGCCTCACAAGTCAGTGTCAACGACTCATACATCAATCTGCCACAGGGTGTCACCGTGGGTGGCATCGCAGCTCGCCTGCGCACGGCTGCTTCCATCAATGCCTCAGCCTTCAACGGCTCTATCATAGCCGACAATGAGGTGGGCGGCATCGTAGGTAATACCTTCGACATGAACCACGCAAACGCTGTGACCAACTGCCACGTCAGCGCCGATATAACTTCCCAACACACCCTCGGCGGTATCATCGGCAGCGACGACCATAGCCTCGTGGCCAACAACGTGGCTCACGGCACCCTCAAAGCCCTCGGCTCCAAAGGCATCTATGGCCCATGCATAGGCGGTATCATAGGCTCGCTGGCTTACCTCGCTGGCTCCGGCGACAACATCAAAGGCAACATCGCCGCTCAGCAGAACATATCGTTCACTATGCCCGAGCCTATCACAGGCGTTGAGTATTCCAGCGAGACAGCTCACCGTATTGTGGGCGAGACCGACTTCAACGCCTACGGCGAAGGTCAAGACGGTTATCTGCGCAACAATTATGCCCTTGCGCCTATGCCCATTATCAATGACTGGGAGATTTATGCCGGTCCTGATGGCGTAGAGGGCGGTACTGTCACCACCGAAGAGCTTAGCAAGTCGTTCCTGCAAGGTCTCGGCTTCGCCTTTGGCACCGACGCCACCTCGCCCTGGGATGAGGCTTCTGCCGCTACTACCCCCAAGCTCTACTACGAAGAGCAGCCTAAGGCTCTCACCGCCGACAGCGAGACGGTATACCTCAACGTGGGAGATAACAGCATCGTAACCTTCACTCTCGTGGGTGGCAACTCTGCCAATATGGACATCAAAGTGTCGAACGATGCCAATGTCATTGCTAACGTAGAGACCTCCTGCCCAACCGACAACACGGCAACCGTAGCTTTCAGTGCCGTAGCCAAAGGCACAGCCACAATCACCGTAAGCTACGGCTCTTTCACCCGCACCGTCAAGATAGAAGTGAAAGAGCCCACTGGCATCAACGACATCATTGCCACTGACAGTGCATCTCTAACCTATGATGGTCGCACCGTTCGCAGCAGTGTGGCAGGCACACGTATCACCGTGTACAATGCACACGGAGCTGTTGTGGCTTCCGCAGAGACATGCGTTGACATGTCGTCGCTCTCTCATGGCATATATATCGCAGCCACTGCCACCGATGCCATCAAGATTGCAAAATAAGCGCTGACAGCGCATACCTTACATAACGCCATCGGCGAGAGAGTCTATCAGTGACTATCTCGCCGATGTTTTTTTATATATACCCATCGCAATGCCGCCAAAACGTTAATTGGCACAGGGCTCTTTTAAGAACAAAATAACGAAAAATGCTTCCTTACCCGATTCTGTGCGAATTGGGTGAACTTTTTGTTGTATTTCAGGCAGTTATCTTTTTCTTAAATCATTTTTTTACTTTTGTTGGTTTTGAGTGTCTTATTAATTGTAAACAGATAATTAATGAAATTGTGAGCAATTGGTAGCTTGTTACTGAGCGTTTAACGGATAAACAAATGTAAATATGAAAAGAATACTAAGATTAACAACCTGCATCTTTCTTCTGTTATCTTGTGTAGTCGTTGCGCATGCACAAATCACGTCTTATAGCAAACAACGCAAGGAATATAAAAAGTTGACTGAAAACGAGCAGTTGGACGAAATGACACAGTGTGATAACACATGTAGTCCTGATGCCCCCGGTGCAGTCATGTATAATGTAGTATGTCCAGTGGGTACATCCACCGTTGAGCCAATCAAGATGGCGGCCCGTCTGGAGACTCTTGAGGGGAAGACAATAGCTATTGTTGGCGAGGACTTTATGAACATTATAACTCATCCCGAACTGAAGAGGCTCGTCAAAGAATATTATCCAACGGCAAAGGTTATCATGTACGATGAACTACCTATTGCCGGTCCATATCCTGCGCCAGGTATCATCCGTAAATCTACAGAACAGTTTCGTCAGCGTCTGATAGACCTCAAGGTGGATGCTGTCATAGCTGGTAATGGTGGCTGTGGTATCTGTACGCCGAAAGAAACGGGCTCGTGCATCGTAGCGGAAAAATTGGGTATTCCATCTGTCATCGTTACCGCTCCTGGTTTTGACAAGGAAGCACGTTACACTGCCCAAAACAATGGTGTGCCTGTGCTCAGGGCGGCTGTATATCCTGGAGCCTTTTCATCACATACAAAGGAACAGCTCATCAGGAATACCCGTGAGGTAACATGGCCACAGATTATAGAGGCTCTTACTACTCCTATCCGACAAGATGAATATTCACTTTCATCTTCGACGAAAGGTATTGCCGGTGATGTGTTTAGCGGCACGCTTGAACAGGTATATGATTATTTTGCAGACATGGGGTGGAGTGATGGCTTGCCTTTCTGCCCGCCCACTTATGAAAAAGTATCAGAATTCCTAAAATACACTGATTATCCTTGGAATGAGACCATTGCCGTGTTACCACAGGCCTTTCGCAATACAACTACATGGCATGTGGCGGTGAATGCTTGCATGGCAGGTTGCAAGCCTGAATATATGCCTATCCTCATTGCCATCACCAAGGCTTTGGGAGGTGGTGATTTTCGTCGCACCCTGGGCAGCACCCATGCTTGGATTCCCTATGCTTGGCTTAATGGTCCTGTGGCTCGACAGTTAGGAATCATTTGCGGCCAGGGGGAAATCAACTCGCAGGCCAACATGTCATTGAGCCGATTCTTGCCACTTGCCTTGATGAACCTTGCAGGCTATTACGTTGGACAGAACCGCATGGGTACATTCGGGTATCTGCAGCCGTGGTGCTTGGTAGAGGATGAGGAAGCCTGCCGTCGCATAGGATGGCAGACGTGGCAGGAACAAAGAGGCTACAACATCAATGATAATACTGTTACATTGACTTCTGCCTTATTGTGGGGTAATAATATGGCACCCTCTACAATTGACCCAGTACGTGTGATGCAGCTCATGGCATGGGATATATCTGAACGGTGCCAGTTTGCATTGGGTAGTGGTAAACAATTCACCAACCGTGTTGTAATGATGACCGAACCGGTAGCGAATATCCTTAAGGACGGATATCCTTCGATTGACCAATTGGAGAATGCACTGATAGACAATTCCCGACGCCCAGCCTACGAGCGGGCTTTTGCCAACTATTATGCTAATGCCGGAGGAAGAAAAGATGGCGGAGAACATTCGTTCAGACAATACCTGAGCCACATCATAAGAAGTGAGAATGGAGCAGAAACCTCTACACCTGCGTGGTATGATACAAATAGTGAAACCATGACCACTGTTCCAACCATGCAGAAGGGCACCACTGCCTTTCTCATTACTGGCGACTCCTCACGCAACAAGGTACAGACGATGCCAGGCGGCGGATTCTCTACGGTCAGGATAGAACTGCCTGCCAACTGGGACTCGCTGATGGCTGCAAAAGGCTACCCTGTACTGAAGGATTTGTATCTTTCGCATGCAGACCTATAGTGCTTACTTCATAAATGATTTGCTTTCAAGTTCCAACATATACTTTTTTTTATCTAATCCTCCCGCATAGCCTGTCAGTGAATGGTTGCTGCTAATGACTCGATGGCAGGGGATAAGTATGTCTATGCCGTTGGCGCCAATGGCTTGTGCCACGGCTCTTACCCCCTTTGGGTTGCCGATATTCCTGGCAATATCCATATAGCTTCTTGTTTCTCCGTATGGGATGTCGAGCAATGATTTCCATACCTGAAGTTGGAAATCAGTTCCGAAAGGACACAGCGGAATGTTGAACATTTTGCGCTTGCCAGCAAAATAGTCGTCAAGCTGCGTCTTTGTCTTTTCGATGACAGAGGAAGACTCTGTTCTGAATTCTACATTCAAGTATTTACTGATTCTACGCTTGTTCCGCTCGGCACACGACATTCCGTTCCAGTCACACAGGCACAGCTCATTACCTATAGATGCCAAGATGAGCTCCCCACATGGTGAGGTGTAATATTGAATGTAAATTTCTCTCATGCGATATTTTGTTTCAACCTTTATTTCTACAACTCATCTCACGAAGCAGATGTCCGATGGCCGCAAGGGGATAATAGAGTATCATCATGGGGCCTGCCCAACGCATTACTCTCCTGACACGCTCTTTCATCTCTGGCCGATAGCAGTGGATGGGGCATTTCTTGCATGTAGGCTTCTGTCCGCCATAACGGCATCTGTCAAGTCGGCTGTGGGCATAGTCTAACAGCTCTCTGCATCTTGGACACAGTTCGACGTTTCCTTCGTACTTCCGACAATACAGCCGTATCATCTGTTCCACAACAGTCTTCTCTTCCTCTATGCGAGTGTTGGTCATTCTATTACTCATTTATACCAAACATTGTTTCAAGCATTTTTGTGCCGCTTCCTGTGCGGAAGATGTTTTTGCGAACAGCACGTATGGCATGAGGGGATTCGTTGTCCTCATACAGATTGACAATGAAATCGGCCTCTATGAGTATCTGATAGTCCAAGTCCTCGCATACATGGTAAGTGTGGTGATGGCCTACAAGCCAACAAATTCGTTCAATCTGCCGTTCCGAATAACCTCCAATACGTGTTAGCATCTCACGTGCTACAGCAGGCCCTTCTTGCTCCTGTAGCTTACCGTTCTGATGTCCATATTTCTGCTCGCTCGCCCTTATTCCAATGTCATGAACAAGGGCAGCACTCTCGAGGATAAACAGCGTCTCCTCATCTAATCCTTCACTTCTGCCTATCATCGATGCGTAAGCATGGACTTTGGTCGTGTGCTGTATGCGTTTCGGGTCGCCATTGTTGTAGTCAATCATGGCGAGTGCAAGTGTTTGTGTCGGTGTCATTGTATATTGTCTCTGATTTTCATTTAGTGAATAAGGCATCCATTGTTCTGTTTCATCGGCAAAGTTAATACTTTTTTCCTTAAACTCTCTCCGTGAAGTCAGAATTTTATCGCCTTATGGCAGGTTGAGGGAGAGGTAACTTAGGTCTTCGCCCTTCTCTTTATGATAATCTCTATTGAAACAATATATTTTGGAATTATCCGTTTAATATACAACGATGGAATCTAAAGACAAGAAAAACTCGTATTCGCATATAATGAAATATACTGGGCTCTTTGGTGGTGTCCAGTTTCTCAACATATTGGTGGGTGTTGTCCGCAACAAGCTCGTTGCCATAATACTCGGCCCTGGCGGAATGGGCTTGGTGTCGCTGTTCAACTCTACGATAAAGCTGGTCTCGGAGTCGACAAACCTTGGAATATCCATGAGTGCCGTTAAGAATATTTCCACGGAGGTAGACAGTGGCGATGAGAGTAGTGTGCTTCACCATGTGGCCCTGATCCGCTTCTGGAGCCTGCTGACGGGAATACTCGGTTTCGTCATTTGCGTGCTGTTCAGTCCGCTTCTCAATGCGTGGACTTTCAGCTGGGGCGACCACACGCTGCATTTTGTCCTGCTGTCGCCTGTAATCTTCCTGATGGCGATAACAGGTGGCGAGGTGGCCATACTGAAAGGTACTCGCAGGCTGTCGGCTGTTGCTGCGATATCCTTCTACAGCATGGTAGCGGTGCTGCTGATGACTGTGCCCATATATTATATATATGGTGAGAGCGGTATCGTTCCGTCGCTGTTTCTCGCCGCCCTGGCGCAGATGCTCATCACCGTAGCCTATTCGTTCAGGCAATATCCGCTTCGGTTCAAGTTCAGACGGGAACTGTTTGCTGAGGGTATGGGCATGATAAAGCTTGGCATAGCCTTTGTTCTGGCGGGCATTATGGGCAGCGGGGCAGACTTCCTGATACGCTCGTTCCTGAACAATAACGGTGGACTCGACATCGTAGGACTCTACAATGCGGGATATGTGATGACGTTCGTCTATGCGGGCATGGTGTTTACGGCCATGGAGACCGACTACTTCCCACGTCTGTCAGCCGTTGGCAGTGATGTGGCTGAGCAGAACATGTGTGTGAACAGGCAGATAGAAGTAACGCTGCTGTTAGTATCTCCTCTGATGGTGCTTTTTATGGTGGCAATGCCGCTGCTGCTGCCATTGCTTTATTCAGGTAAGTTCATGGCAGTCACAGGCATGATGCAGTTTGTGGTGCTTGGCATGTTTGTCCGGGCTGTCTCCCTGCCCATAGCCTATCTTCCTCTCTCTAAGGGCGACTCCGTGCTCTATCTGGTTGTAGAGGCAGTATACGACGTGATGGTTGTCGGGCTGACAGTGGTGGCATACAACTGGTGGGGGCTGACAGGTACGGGAGCCGCCCTTGCGCTGTCTCTGCTCATAGACTGTGTGATGCTCTATGCGGTGATGAATATACGCTACGGGTATGCTATGTCGCGTGACGTGGTGAGGTACATGGGCGTTTTGCTTCCCTTTGCACTGATGTCTTTTTTAATTACTATGACAGATTCCTCTGTCGTTTACTGGGTTATGGGATGCCTGCTTGTGCTATCGTCGTCGGCTGTGTCTATTTATATACTTCATAACAAGACTTCACTATGGGAGAAACTTGTACAGAAAATCGGGCAGAAGCTGCACCTTTAGTCACTGTCCTGGTGGCCGTTTACAATAGCGAGGCTTTTCTGCGCCAGTGTCTCGACTCGCTTTGTGCCCAGACTATGGATGCCGTGCAGATTGTCTGTGTTGACGATGCGTCGACCGACGGCTCGCTCGCCATACTGCGTGACTATGCCGCCAGGGACGGTAGGGTGGAGGTTATTGCCCTGAGCGAGAACCATGGTCAGGCCTACGCCCGCAACAAAGCTCTGGAAAGGGCACGTGGCAGATATGTCTGTTTTCTGGACAGTGACGACTGGATGTCGGCCGACTGCCTTGAGCAGGCATGCCGTACCTTTGATGCAGATGATACGCTCGACGTCCTGCTCTTCGACACCGTCTATGTATACCCGGACAGGGAAGAGGCATACCCCATGGAGCCGTTTGCAAGGATGAGCGGCAAGGCTGCCTTCGAGGCATCACTGACTTGGAAGATACATGGCGTATACATTGTCAGGGCAGAGATACATAAGAGGTTCCCGTACGACGATTCCGCACGGGCGTATAGTGACGACAATACTACGCGGTTGCATTACTATGTCTCGCGACAAGTGGGCTGCTGCAAGGGCAGATATTATTACCGACAGCATGAAGGCTCCGTGACCCACAAACCCTCAGCCAGGCGCTTCGACTATCTTCGTGCCAACGCCAGCATGAAGAGGATGCTGCTGGAGCTGGGAGCCGAGGACAGAATTGTTACCCTGTACGAGAATGTCAGGTGGCTGAACGTCGTCGACTCCATGTATTTTATCTATCGCAACCGCAATGTGCTGTCGCCGGAGGATATAGACTCCGGCGAGAAACTCATAAGGCAAACGTGGCAGGGCATAGAAGTGGAAAGGCTCACTGCAAGGAACAGATGGAAGTTCGGATATATGCCCTTGCGGCTTTCGTGGCGGTTGTTCAGAATGCAGGAGAGGATATATTTCTGGCTGAAAAACTGTTCTCTTTGGCTTTTTTTACGTCGTAAACTATTACATTCACGTTAAACGGATTTAAATAAAGGGCAGTTTGCTTGGCGGTTTGAATATATTTTTTTAACTTTGCCTCAATTAATAGTCAAAGTATGTCATTAATTATTGTTGCAATTCTCTGTATCAGCTACTTGCTCCTCGCTACGGAGAGCCTGACCAAGGTAAACAAGTCGGCCGTAGCCATGTTTGCTGGTACCATTGGATGGGTGCTGTATATATGCTACGGCACGGATTTCGTGATGGGACAGTATGCAAGGGAGTATGCAGAGTTTCTCAATGGGGCGTTACCAAGCAGTGCTTTGGTGAAGCAGTTCATTGCAGAGAACGTTTTCCTAAAGCATGTTGGCCAGGCATGTGGCATTGTGCTGTTCCTGCTCGCAACAATGACCATCGTTGAGATTCTTAACAACAACGGCTGTTTCGATTTTGTATCGCAGCTGTTGCGCACCCGCTCGGCAAAGAGAATACTATGGATTATCGCTGGCGTGACCTTCATAATATCAGCCAATCTCGATAATCTTACCACAACAGTCATGATGCTAACCATCATGCACAAGATTGTACCCGCACGTAAGCAACGCCTTATATACGGTTCGGCAATAGTACTGGCGGCTAATTGTGGCGGAGCGCTCACCGTTATCGGCGACCCTGTGGGACTGGTGCTTTGGAATGCCGGAGCCGTTACGGCGACAAGCTATTCCATGGGCTTGCTCCTGCCTTGTCTCGCTGCATGGCTCCTGCCTACTTGGTGGATAGGGAGAATGCTGCCGGAAAGGGTGCAGACTGAATGGATAACAATGCCATATAGAGGTGACGACACCCGGCTGAACGTGTGGCAGAGACTGATGATGCTGTTCGTGGGAATAGGTGGGCTGTGGTTTATCCCGACATTTCACAATATTACCAAGCTGTCGCCTTTCCTTGGTGCCTGCTGCGTGCTCGTGGTGCTGTGGGTTGTCAACGAGATTTTCAACCGCAAGCTTATGAACGATGATGCCATGATACAGCGTCCAGTTCCGCGCGTTCTTCAGTATGGTGTTCTGCAGATGATGTTGTTTGTAATGGGCATGATGCTTGCCATCGGTGTTGTTGATGAAACAGGAGCACTTGCCTGTGTCCGCGATTTCATCGACCATAACATCCATAACGTCTGGATTGTGGGCCTGTTGTCAGGGCTGTTCAGCATTGTCATAGACACCTTCGCGAACGCCTTCAGCTGGTTCTCGCTCTTCGACATGACGGCAGCATGTGAACATGCGGTTGATGTGGATGCCTATGAAGCGGCATTCGCACAGAACGGATTGTTGTGGAGAGTGGTTGCATACACGTCAGCCGTCGGAGGAAACATCCTCGCCATAGGCTCGCTTAGCGGCATTGCTCTGGTGAAGATGGAGAGGATGAGGATATCATGGTTCTTCCGCAACGTCGGCTGGAAAGCACTCGTTGGCGGAAGCTTGGGGTTTCTTATCATGCTCGCATTATAATGTAGAGTGTAATTAATGTAGATGACTAACTAAGAATTAAAACATAGAATGTATGGCAAAGATTAAGACTATTGGAATAATGACATCGGGAGGCGATGCGCCGGGAATGAACGCCGCTATTCGCGCCGTCACAAGAGCAGGCATCTATAATGGTTTTAATATCAAGGGCATATACCGTGGTTATGATGGCTTAATCAATGGAGAGATTAAGGATTTCACTACCGAGAACGTCAGTGGTATAATCAATCAGGGCGGAACAATGCTCAAGACCGCGCGCTCGAAGGAGTTTATGACTCCGGAGGGACAGCAGAAGGCTTACGACAACATGGTGAATCATGGCATTGACGCCCTTGTCGTCATAGGCGGTAACGGATCGCTCACCGGAGCCATGAATTTCGCCCGTGAGTATGACGTGTGCTGCATCGGCCTACCGGGTACAATTGACAACGACTTGTATGGCACTGACAATACCATAGGATATGACACCACTATGAACACCATCGTGGAATGTGTGGACAGAATACGCGATACGGCTCAGAGCCATGAGCGGATTTTCTTTATCGAGGTTATGGGGCGTGACGCTGGATTCTTGGCTCAGAACTCTGCCATCGCATCGGGTGCCGAGGCCGCCATCATACCGGAGGACAGCACGGACGTTGACCAGTTGGCGCAGTTCATGGAGAGAGGAATACGTAAGTCGAAGAAGAGCTGTATCGTCATAGTGTCGGAAAGTCCGAAATGCGGAGCGTTGTATTATGCAGACCGTGTGACTAAGGAGTTCCCGGAGTTTGACGTGCGTGTGTCTATTCTCGGACACTTGCAGCGCGGTGGCCGACCGACAGCCCGTGACCGCATACTTGCCAGCCGTACTGGCGTGGGAGCTGTAGAGGCCATCATGCAGGGACAACGCAATGTCATGGTTGGCGTAAGGAATAACGAGGTAGTGTATGTTCCGCTAAGCGAGGCCATACGCTCTGACAAGCCCTTTGACCGCAAGCTTATAAAGGTGCTGAACGAGTTGAGTATCTAATATGCTATCAGCTGAAAATCAGATAATTGAAATAAAACTTTAAATAATTAATTATGGCACAAATTAGTGGACACATTTCTCAGATTATCGGTCCGGTCATCGACGTGTTCTTCGACACTAAGGGACAAGACGCTGAGAAGGTGTTGCCGAAAATCCACGATGCCCTGAAAATTGAGCGTCCTGACGGGCGCGAACTTGTTGTCGAGGTGCAGCAGCACATTGGTGAGGACACCGTGCGCTGCGTGGCTATGGACAACACCGACGGACTGCAGCGAGGACTGGAGGCAAAGCAGACGGGATCACCTATTGTGATGCCTGCTGGCGAACAGATCAAGGGCCGAATGATGAATGTTATCGGACAGCCTATTGATGGTATGAAATCATTGGATATGCAAGGTGCATACCCTATTCACCGAGAACCACCTAAGTTTGAAGACCTTTCGACTCACAAGGAAATGCTCGCTACGGGTATCAAGGTGATCGACTTGCTCGAACCTTATATGAAGGGTGGTAAGATCGGACTCTTTGGAGGTGCCGGCGTGGGTAAGACCGTGCTTATCATGGAGCTTATCAACAATATCGCCAAGGGACACAATGGTTATTCGGTGTTTGCCGGTGTGGGAGAGCGTACGCGTGAGGGTAACGACCTTATCCGAGACATGATCGAGTCGGGGGTTATCCGATATGGCGACAAATTCAAAAAGGCTATGGAGGAAGGCAAGTGGGACCTCTCGCTCGTCGATCCTGAGGAACTCAAGAAGTCGCAGGCTACACTCGTGTATGGACAGATGAACGAACCGCCCGGTGCGCGTGCTTCGGTGGCGCTGTCAGGACTTACCGTTGCCGAGGAATTCCGCGATCACGGAGGTAAGGACGGTGAGGCTGCCGACATCATGTTCTTCATCGACAATATCTTCCGTTTCACTCAGGCGGGATCGGAGGTGTCGGCTCTTCTCGGACGTATGCCTTCGGCTGTAGGTTATCAGCCTACGCTGGCAAGCGAGATGGGACTCATGCAGGAGCGTATCACATCTACTAAAAAGGGTTCTATCACATCGGTACAGGCTGTGTATGTGCCTGCCGACGACTTGACCGACCCTGCACCTGCCACTACATTTACCCACCTCGACGCAACTACGGAGTTGAGTCGTAAGATTACTGAGCTCGGTATTTATCCTGCCGTGGATCCATTGGGTTCTACTTCGCGTATCCTCGACCCGCTCATCGTGGGTAAGGCTCACTATGACTGCGCACAGAGGGTGAAGCAGATTCTGCAGAGATACAAGGAGTTGCAGGACATCATCGCCATCCTCGGTATGGACGAACTCTCCGACGAGGACAAGCTCACTGTAAACCGCGCCCGTCGTGTGCAGAGATTCCTCTCGCAACCTTTCGCCGTGGCTGAGCAGTTTACTGGTGTCAAGGGTGTGATGGTGCCTATCGAGGATACTATCAAGGGATTCAATATGATACTCGACGGTGAGGTGGACGACCTGCCCGAGCAGGCTTTCCTCAACGTGGGAACTATCGAGGACGCTATTGCCAAGGGCAAGAAGCTCATCGAGGCTGCAAAGGGGTAATCTCCCTGAATTCCCTAATATAGATTTTTTATTAACATTGAAGATATGAGTTTAAAGTTGAGGATTGTATCTCCTGAAAAAATTGTCTTTGTAGGAGATGTTGACAGTGTGACGGTGCCGGGCACTACGGGAGAATTTCAGGTTCTGCCCAACCATGCCCCACTGATCTCGTCGCTCGAAGCCGGAAACGTGGTGTATGACTGCGCCGAAGGCAGAAAGGAACTGACGATAGCAGGGGGATTTGCCGAGGTGCAGAACAACAATGTGAGTCTTTGCGTGGAATTGTAGGCTATGGCAGATATCGACAAACTGTGTGGCAGATATATAGTATGGAGCATGGTTTACATCTTTATCCTTACGATAGGTAGCTTCATCTTTGAGAAGCTCGGCTTGTTCTCCGGACTGATGTATCCCGTGGCAGTGAGTGCAGTGTTCTCCATCGTGGTGGAGTCGGCTGACGCGCTGGTATGGCGACGGGTGGCAAAAAAATCGCCCGACAGTCTCACTACATTCTATACCGCCGTTTCGGGATTCCGCATGCTCCTGGCATTGGCAACGATGCTCGTGTGCTACATCATCGTCGGACGCGATGCGATAATGCCCTACATACTGGTTCTGCTGGTTTTCTACTTTGCAATGCTGGCACATCACTCAATCTTCTTTTCACGCCTGTCAAACGGCGGCAAACTCAATATTAATAATAAATAATGTGCAAGATGAAACATATAGGAACGATAATTCTTCTGATGCTGATGACGGTGATGCCCATGAAATCATGGGCGGCACACGGCTCTGAGGCTGGAGGGGAATTAGACATACCGGAGATTGTGCTCGAGCACCTTGCCGACTCATACGAGTGGCACATAGCCACATATGAGGGCAAGCACATCAGCATTCCGTTGCCTATTATCGTGCGCAGCTCACAGTCCGGTGAATGGCATGTATGCACAGCTCACAGTCTGCCAGCTCCATTCTTCTTCGATGCTGCCCATCACGGCAAGATCTACGAGAAGATGGC
>SAMEA3663036__coassemble_80_pt1 | contig 44683 bp, 40 predicted proteins | sample SAMEA3663036__metabat2_high_PE_031 | metagenome-assembled genome bin SAMEA3663036 (sample SAMEA3663036) | pig gut metagenome | biome: pig gut; feature: pig-associated habitat; material: faeces | place: France | collected 2012
ACGACTGGTAACGAATCTAACCTACGTGGCTATAGTTTTCGGACAGTCTCCCCCGGGCACCATTCCTATCCTATGAACACCAACACTACCCAACCACGCTATGAGATACTCGACGGGCTTCGTGGAGTAGCAGCCCTGATGGTGGTAATATTCCACTTGAGCGAGGCTTTCTCCTATGATCCTGTGTACAAGCATCTCAATCACGGCTACCTTGCTGTTGACTTCTTCTTCGTCCTTTCCGGTTATGTCATTGGCTACGCATACGACCATCGCATACTTAGCGGCGAGATGACACGATGGGACTTTGTGAAGAGCCGTCTTATCAGGCTCCAACCCATGGTGCTATTCGGCCTAATACTGGGTGCTGCATTCTTCTACCTGCAAAGCGGCAACTACTATCCACGCATAGCAGAGACCAGCCTTACGACGCTGCTGTTGTATGTTGTGCTGGGCTTCTTTATGATTCCCCAGACACCGGAATACAACATACGAGGCAACGACGAGCTGTTCTCCCTGAACATTCCTCAGTGGTCGCTCATCTACGAGTATATCGCCAACCTTCTCTATGGTCTGTTTGTCTACCGTTTGGGAAAGAAGTGGCTCGCCGTACTTGTGGCAGTCTTTGCTGTGATACTTGCCGACTGCGCCCTGAGCCTAAACATGTTCGGGATGCTTGAGGAGCACGACTATCCATGGGCACTCAACGGTGGCTTCACATGGGACACGGAACATATATATATAGGTATGGCGCGCGTGGGCTATTCATTCTTTGCCGGTCTGCTTCTAAGCCGTTTGGGCTTAGTAGTGAGGGCGCGTGGTGCCTTCTGGATATGCTCCATCATCATCGTGGCGATAATATGCACGGAGAATGTCGGAGGCTATGCCCTGCCCCACCTTGACGGAGCCTTCAGCCTGGCCTGCACACTGCTGGTTTTTCCCATCGTGGTATGCATAGGCGCAGGCACCAATCCCAAAGGGAAGGCCACCATCGGCGTATGCCGTTTTATGGGTCGCATATCCTACAGCCTCTATCTGGTGCACTACCCCTTCGTATACCTGTTCTTCACGTGGATAGACAACAATGGCGACGCGCCGCTATCTGTGAAACTCTTCCTCTCGGCAGCCATAGTGACAGTAAGCATCCTCACGGCTTATGCGGCGATGATGCTCTACGATGAGCCTGTAAGGAAATTCCTGAGGCAGAGGTTTCTGAGGAAATAGCCTGAGGCAATAATAGCATTATGAGAAAAAATATGTAACTTTGCAGGCAAAAACAAGGAAAAGAGGATGGGGATAGAAAGAGGTATATTCAACCGCGCCCAACTGCTATTGGGAAGCGATGCCATGGAGAGACTGAACAGCATCAAGGTGATAATATTCGGCGTGGGAGGCGTAGGCTCTTGGTGCGCTGAGAGCCTTGCACGCTCAGGTATCAGCCACCTGACGGTAGTCGACAGCGACAGGGTATGCATAACAAACATCAACCGTCAGCTCATGGCCACGGTGAAGACCGTAGGGCAGGTTAAGGTGGAGGCTCTCAAGGAGAGGCTACTTACCATAAACCCCATGGCAGAGATAGATGCACGGCAGCAGATATTCTCGGAAGAGACTGCCGACAGCTTCTGCCTCGACAGCTACGACTATATCATCGATGCCATAGACTCGCTGAAGGACAAGCGGTTGCTTATTGAAATGGCATGCAATACCAAGGCGGTATTCTTCTCGTCAATGGGAGCAGCGCTGAAGATGGACCCAACAAGGATAAAGGTTGCAGAGTTCTGGAAGGTTGAGGGATGCCCTCTGGCCCGTGCCCTGCGCCAGAGATTCAAGCGGCTGAAACGTAAACCCGCAAGGAAATTCCTATGCGTATACAGCGACGAGCTGCTGGAAAACAAGGGGCATAACGCATCGTGCGGAACTGAGAAGTGCATGTGTCCGAAGGCAAAGAACGGACCTGGCGACGCAGCCCTGCTAAATCATGAGTGGTGCTCAAGTAAGGCGCAAATCAACGGCTCGCTGATGCATATCACGGCAATATTCGGCATGACCATTGCCGGACTCGTGGTGAAGGACGCTGCGGGGCGACCCTGACGACAGGTCCTTCACTATGTGTGGGAGAGGTAGATTGTTATACTATTCGGCAATTCAAGGAATTCAGAGAATGAAATCTTCTATTATCATATTATCGCTTGTTCTGGCTGCTCTATCAGCCACGGCACAACAGACGGAGACGGCTGTTGCAGACACCACATATGGTTACAAGGACGCATACAAGGACTATTTCAGTATTGGTGTCTCGCTAAGCGCACGCAACGTGAGGTCCTCAGAACAGATGGACATAGTGAAGAGGAACTTCAACAGCGTTACGGCGGAGAATGCCATGAAGCCAGGAGTTATACACCCGAAGGAGAACGTCTGGAGATGGGGCGATGCAGACAGCATAGCCAACTGGTGCCGGAGAAACGGCGTGAAGATGAGAGGCCACTGCCTGTGCTGGCACGAGCAGTTTTCCAACTGGATGTTTACAGACTCCTTGGGCAACGAGGTGACAAAAGAGGTGTTCTACCAAAGACTGCGCAACCATATCCACACCGTGGTAGGAAGATACAAGGATGTTGTCTACGCCTGGGACGTGCTTAACGAGGCCATTGCCGACGGAGATGGGAACAGGCTGCCTGAAGACAATGGCGAACCAAGCCCGTACAGGCAGTCAAGGCTCTTCAAGCTATGTGGAGAGGAGCTTGTGAGAAAAGTATTCGAGTTTGCTCATGAGGCTGACCCTGATGCCAAGCTATTCTACAACGACTACAATGCTGCTGTTCCGTCAAAGAGTGACCGTATATATAATATGGTGAAGAAGATGAAGGATGACGGAGTACCCATCGACGGCATAGGCATGCAGGGACACTACAACGCCTGGTGGCCATCGGCGGAAGACGTCGAGGCAGCCATAAGTAAATATTCTGAGATTGTAGACGAGGTGCAGGTGACGGAGCTGGACATAAGAACAACCAACGAGATGGGAGGCCAACTGCAGTTTAGCCAAGGAAATGCAGGAGGCGTGCCACAGCATATAGCAGAGAGGCAAGAGAGGCAATACGCCAATGTCTTCCGCATTCTGCGAAAGTGGAAGAACGTGGTCACGAACGTCACGTTCTGGAACCTCTCTGATGCCGACTCATGGCTCGGAGCAGGCAACAGTCCCCTACCCTTCGACACAGACTACAAACCAAAGAGCATATACTACACCATCAGGGACTTCAATCCCGCAAACGACAGACGGTGATAAGGATTTGAGGTGGCAACTCTCCCCAAATCCATATCCTACGAAACTCCATAAACATTTCATTGCTACATTTTATTTCATCTGAGTTTTTAACGTTTTAGCCTCTTTTGCGTCATATATTATAGGAAACGGCAATAATCGCAGGCTTTGAAACGCTTCACGAGTGTGCCGATGAAAAAGAACCAGCAATGAAAGAGAGCGACGACACATATATAACAACTCTAATGGGGCGCGACCCACAGCGCGGCTTCAAAAGCCTCATGGACAAATACCAGGAGAAAGTATACTGGCATATCCGGCGGCTTGTTGTCGGGCATGAGGAGGCACGGGACGTCACGCAGGACACATTCGTAAAAGTGTTCAGGTCGTTCAGCTCGTACCGTGGCAACGGCTCGCTTGGCGGATGGATATACCGAATAGCCACCAATGAGGCATTGGACCACATTGCGCGCAACAAGGCCAGGCAGATGGAGACAGACCCGGAGGGAACGGACTACTTCAGTCTTCACGCCGACGAGTACACAGACTATACGAAGGCAGACGCCGTGGCCATGCAGAGGATTATATCGTCCCTACCCGAGAAGCAGCAGGTGGCATTCAGCCTCAGATACTACGACGAGCTGCCTTTCAAGGAGATAGCCTCTATTATGGGTACAACCGAAGTGACGGCAAGAGTGAACTATAGCATTGCCAAGAGTAAGATTACCAATATTATAACGGAGAAGGAGTAAATATATGCAAAAGAAAAGATGTGAAATGCCATTTATGGTACCGGAGGGGTTCTTCGAGGACATGCAGTCCACGGTATTCAGCCGGCTTGCAACAGACTTCGACCAGACAGGAAAGAGTATTCGAAGGACTCTTATAACAAAACTGATGTATGCTGCTGCGTGTGCCGTGTTGTGCGTGGTGATGCTCGGACAATCGGCAGGAGACATGGGCAGGAGAACTTTCTTGACAGTGGACGAGGCATACAGTCAGCTTAGCGAGACCGATCAGGAAATAGTGCTCGAATCATACGAGCAAGACATATTGTTTAACTTATAAAACGACAAAGAAGATGAAAAGGATTATCAGAATTATGGCCCTTGCCATGTTCATGGTATGTATGAGCATGGGAGCCAACGCCCAGAACAAGCAAAAGAAAGACGGAAGCAGGATGAGCGTTGAACAGCTAACTGAGCTGCGCGCCAAGCGTATAGCACAGGCTCTGGCTCTTGACGATGCCACTGCCCAGAAGTTCACTACCACATTCTGCGCATGCCAAAAGGAGCTTTATGCTGCCAACAAGGCCATGAAAGAAAACAAAGGCAAGAAGAGAAGCGAGATGACGGATGCGGAGATTGAAACTATACAGAAGGACAGATTCAAACAAAGCCGCAAGCTGCTCGACCTTAGAGAGAAATACTATGGCGAATACAGAAAGTTCCTCTCTGCCCGTCAGGTACAAAGAGTATACGAGCTGGAAAAACAGGACTTCAAGAAATTCGCAAGTCATGCTGCCAAGAACAAGAAGGCACCAGCAAGGAAAAGAAAGTAAGCCTGCAATAGGTATCAAGTACAGGAAAAGAGGGGGCTATGCTCCCTCTTTTCGTATTCTTTGCATGCCAGCGTCCTAATATGGCTGCAAGGAGCTGATGGCGTGGATGACGCGTTGTAGAGCAGTCTCGCTGTCAACGGGATATCGGCAATGAAGGTAGTATACACAGACCACACTGCAAAAATAGTAATCACTCGAAATGTCTGATGCCGCCATACAGAATACGTCTGTTCGGCAACGTTAAGGACTTTATTCCATTTCGGCAATTACAAAACTGACATTTGTCTGACAAAAAACTCGCCCTGCAAGAGCTAAAGCATAATTGGCTATTATTTACGCTTTACCCTTGCAGGGCGAGTATTGTAGTTGGAAATACTTATTCTTGCTGAAACCAGAATTACGCAGTTGAGCTATTGCAGATGGTAATTACTTGGCGTAAGCAACAGAACGTGTCTCCCTGATGACTGTAATCTTCACCTGTCCGGGATATGTCATCTCGTTCTGTATCTTTGTAGCTATCTCGCCACTCAGCTTCTCTGTCTCCTCATCGCTCATCTTGTCGGCTCCGACAATAACCCTAAGCTCACGTCCAGCCTGAATGGCATAGGTCTTGGTAACACCAGGATAGCTCATGGCAATAGCCTCAAGGTCGTTGAGACGCTTGATATATGCCTCGACAATCTCACGGCGTGCGCCAGGACGTGCTCCAGAGATGGCGTCGCAGACCTGAACGATAGGTGCGAGAAGAGTATTCATCTCCATCTCGTCGTGATGGGCACCAATGGCGTTGCAGATATCTGGCTTCTCCTTGTATTTCTCAGCAATCTTTGCTCCATAGAGTGCGTGCGGCAACTCGCTCTCCTCGTCAGGCACCTTGCCGATGTCGTGAAGCAGTCCGGCTCTCTTGGCCTTCTTTGGATTAAGTCCCAGCTCAGCAGCCATGACTGCACACAGGTTTGCTGTCTCGCGTGCATGCTGCAGCAGATTCTGACCATAGGAGCTTCTGTACTTCATCTTGCCGACTATACGGATAAGCTCAGGATGCAGGCCATGGATTCCAAGGTCTATGGCTGTACGTTTACCAGTCTCTATAATCTCGTTCTCAAGCTGTTTCTTCACCTTGGCAACGACCTCCTCGATGCGTGCCGGATGAATACGTCCGTCGGCAACAAGCTGATGCAGGGCCAAACGGCAGACCTCACGACGGATTGGGTCGAAGGCTGATATGACAATAGCCTCAGGAGTATCGTCAACGACAATCTCCACTCCAGTGGCAGCCTCAATGGCACGGATGTTACGTCCCTCGCGTCCGATGATACGTCCCTTTACTTCGTCATTGTCGATATGGAATACGCTTACAGAGTTCTCGATTGCAGTCTCAGTGGCGACACGCTGTATGGTCTGAATGACTATCTTCTTAGCCTGTGCATTGGCATTTAGCTTTGCCTCGTCCATAATCTCGTTGATGTAGCTTGCCGCATCAGTACGGGCCTCATCCTTAAGGCTCTCCACGAGTCGGTTCTTTGCCTCCTCAGCACTAAGTCCAGAGAGTTCCTCAAGTTTTTCCCTCTCCTGGTTCTGCATCTTCTCAAGTTCCTCCTGCTTGATGGCGATGAGCTTCTTCTCGTTCTCTATACGCTGTTGGTTCTGCTCAACCTCCTGCTTGCGTCTTCCCAGTTCCTCCTGCCTTTGATTGAGCGAAATCTCACGCTGCTTGAGCCTGTTCTCGCTCTGCTGGATTTTCTGATTTCTCTGCTGAACCTCTTTTTCGAGCTCACTTTTCTTGTTCAGGAACTTCTCCTTTACTTCAAGGAGTTTTTTCTCTTTGATGACCTCTGCCTCATTATTAGCGGCCTCTATCATCTGTTTATATTTTCCGGTAATGACATATCGGAAAAGTACGTAGCCGACAATTCCTCCTATTAGGATTCCTATGACGGCCGAGATAATAACTGTTGTCATGGATAACTCTTTAATTAATTTATATGTATGTATATTCTCCTACTTCTTCAGGGCGTCCTCAATCTCCGAAGTCAACTTTGAGAGAATACCAACCACCGGTCCAAGGTCGTTATGCATAGCCTCTTTCTCATATCTTAACGCTATATCAATGAGTACGGCATACAAAATCTCCTTATCACTCTTTTTTCCCTTGAAATACGAGTAATAAGTGTTCATTGTTTCGGTTATAAGCTTGCCAGCCTTCCGATACTGTTCCTCCTCGTCGCGGTTGCACCGCAGAGGGATTTCCATATCGTAGACAAACAATCTTATGTTTAATTTCTCTTTGTTTTCCTCAGCCATAGTACGTTATCAACTTTCGCTCAAGAGCGTGATACATTTGTTGACGTCCCTGATGAGCCTCGACACCCGCTTCTGTACAGACTCCATGTCGCCGTCTGTAACCTCAAGCATCTTGGCCATCTTCAGCATCTCATAATCTCTACGTGCCTGTTCCAACTTGGCCTCCAATTCCTTTATCCTGGAGTCGCGCTCGTCAACCATTGCGTAAAGCTCCGCATTCTCATTCTTCGTCTCATTGTACTGAAGAATCATCTGCCTTACTCTGGTGGTGAAAGCGTTTAAAGTTTTCTCATTAGCATCCATAGAATTATTATTTGGCTACAAATTTACCAATTTATTTTTAAAAAGGCAAGATATAAGCATATATTTTTTAGGCAGACCGAGAGTTTTTGCCGTCTCGGACATTTTTTCCTACTCCTCAGTCTGTCTTGGCTCTTTCTTGGCAAGCATCACGAGCTGATATACATAGTCTGTAATCCACTTCTCGCTGAAACCGAGACGCTTATTATACTGACGTATGGCAACGATGGTCTTAAGCACGCCAGCATCGGTGTAGTCGTTCTTGGTAAAGATGTCGTGCACGGTTTTTTCCGTCATCGTCCTAATAGCCTTTTTAAAGAATGACGGCAACCTCAACTTGAACTTCATCAGATTGCCCGTAAGCATCATAATATCCTGGGAGAAATTCTGGAATTGAACAAGATATACCTGCACATCCTGCAACTTGCGGCAGTTCTTGCGTATGCTTTGGTCGATTTCCTTGAAGAAAGACTCGTCGGTACCATAGATTTCGTTCATCATTTTCATACAATGTTTCTTCTCTCCGACTCCCAGTTTATTGTTTACCGTCGGCACATGGAACGTAGACTTGAACACCCTCAGGTCCGGTACCATTGCAAGGTTGGTTATACCAACATTAGAAGCCAGCGAAGCCTGGAAATAGACACGTATGAGGGTCATATAGTCCTGCATGCCTCCAGCCCCGTTCTCTGCCTCCTTCTTTCCAAATAGTTTTTTTATAAAGCTCATAATGTTTTTTCAGAATTTATCTATTACATGTTTTCTATTATCAAATGCAAAATTAATAGAAAATATTCAAACTGCAAAATTTATTTGCGACTACCTCTGTCTTTTTTACCAATTAGCCCATCTTTCGTTACGCCTTACAGCATCTTTAGAGCATCACAATTGACTTGCAGCATAATTTCAACAGTAAATTTGAAAAAAAGTGCCACAAGTTTTCGTATCTCAAATATAATTATTAAATTTGCCACAAATTAGCGGGAACATCTCGTTACCCGATGTTTTGCAACAAAATATACGTCTCAAACAAAATGACAGTATACCAGAACTCTAGTTCAATAAGTATTAACAACATACTCTAAAGCAATACGACAAAGTGAAAGGAATTGTATTAGCAGGCGGCTCGGGTACTCGCCTATACCCCATTACCAAAGGCATAAGCAAACAGCTCATTCCTATTTTCGACAAGCCGATGATATATTATCCCTTGTCGGTGCTGATGCTTGCAGGTATCCGTGACATACTCGTAATATCAACACCTTACGACCTTCCTGGTTTCAGACGGCTCCTTGGCGACGGCCACGACCTTGGCATCAACATCAGCTATGCGGAGCAACCAAGTCCCGACGGACTGGCACAGGCATTCATCATCGGCGAGGAATTCATCGGTAGCGATGACGTATGCCTCGTTCTTGGCGACAACATCTTTTACGGAGCAGGCTTCAGTGCATTGCTCAAGGAGAGCGTATCCGCAGCCACAAACGGCAAGGCAAGTGTGTTCGGATATTACGTAAACGACCCCGAGAGATACGGAGTTGCAGAATTCGACGAACAGGGCAACTGCCTGAGCATTGAAGAAAAACCTGCCAACCCGAAGAGCAACTATGCCGTTGTGGGACTGTATTTTTACCCAAACAGCGTGGTAGAGATAGCAAAGCACATCAAGCCAAGCGCACGCGGAGAGTTGGAGATAACCACTGTCAATCAGGAATACCTCTCCAGGAACAGCCTCATGGTTAGAACATTGCAGAGAGGGTTCGCATGGCTTGACACTGGTACCCATGACAGCCTCAGCGAGGCAAGCACCTTCATAGAGGTTATAGAAAAGAGACAGGGACTGAAAGTGGCATGTCTGGAAGAAATAGCTTATAAGAAAGGATGGATAACAACAGAACAGCTAAGAGTCGTTGCCCAGCCCATGGCAAAGAATGAGTACGGCAAATACCTGCTGAAACTTGCCGATAAGACCCTACCAAAGTAAGCACAAAAGCGTAAACAGGCGCAAAGATAATAAAGGTATTAATACAAAGAAACACATAAAATTACACAATGGAAGAAAAAAAGAATCTTGAAATGGAGAACGCAAATGTGCCATTTGAGAAAGAGGAGCAGTCCGCTTTCGATTTTGCCGCCATCTACACTACCATTATCCTCAACTGGAAATGGTTCGCACTCTCCCTCATCATCTGTCTTGGAGTAGCAGCCATATACCTACGCTACACCACCCCTATCTACCAGGCATACGCCAAGCTGCTCATCAAAGATAACGAGGGCAACAGCAGCCGCAACAACATGCTCAACACTTCCACTCTCGGTATGATTACCAACTCTAACGGTATCGACAACGAGATGGAGATACTTAGCTCGCACTCTATTGCAGAGCAGGCTGTACGCGACCTCAAACTATACGTGAACTACTATATCAAGGGCAAAATAAAATACAACCTGCTCTACAAGACACAGCCCATAAGCGTAGACGTGGATCCGGCACATCTGGAGAAACTAAATGCCGGCATAAATCTGGACATTGTCAAGGAAGGTAACAAGTACCATATCACGGGTACATACTATGTTCCTATAAGCGACAACGAAGCTGACGGTCCATTTGCTATCGACAAGACATTCTCGCAGCTGCCCGCAACAATCGGCACACGAGCAGGCATTCTGAGCTTCTCGGCAAATCCTGGCTACCAGATGCAGGAAGGACAGCAGATAAAAGTAGTCATCAACTCTCCAAAGAGCGAGGCATACAAGTACGTAGGCTCACTGTCTGTTAGCCAGACCAGCAAGACAACAACCATTGCTCAGCTTGTCATCAGCGACGAAAGCCCACAGAGAGCCGTAGACTACCTCAAGCAGCTCGCCATCTGCTACAACAGGCAGGCCAACGAGGACAAGAACGAGATAGCAGTACGTACCGAAGAGTTCATCAACGGACGTCTTGAGAAAATCAACGCCGAGCTGGGCAACACCGAGGGACAGCTTGAGAACTACAAGAAGTCACACAACATGGTGGAGCTGAAGATGAATGCCGGACAGGCTGTAGGCAATGCCGACCAGTACTCACAGAAACTTGCCGAAATCAGTACACAGGTGGAGTTGCTCAACAGCATCAACGACTACATGAACCAGCCAGACAACAAGTATCAGACCCTGCCATCGAACGTTGGTCTTACCGATGCGTCGGCAACATCACTAATTAATAAGTACAACGAGATTGTACTACAGCGTAACAGGCTGCTGCGTAGCGCAAGCGAGAACTCACCAACCGTAACACCTCTCACCTCGCAGCTCGATGACTTATCGAACAGCATCCGCAGGGCTATGAGCCAGGCACGCCGCAACGTTGAGATACAGCGCAATGCTATTTCCACACAGTTCAACAAGTATCAGGGACAGATACAATCTACACCTGAGCAGGAGAGAATGCTCACACAGATTGGCCGCCAGCAGGAAGTGAAGTCGGGCCTTTACCTGATGCTTCTCCAGAAGCGCGAGGAAAACTCCATATCGCTTGCCGCTACCGCCGACAAGGGAAAACTCATCGATGACCCTGCTGCAGGCGGAAAGGTTAGTCCCAAGAGCTCGCTTATCATGCTCATAGGACTTATCGTCGGACTGGCTATCCCTGCCATAATCCTCTACATCGTACAGCTGTTCCGTTACAAGATTGAGGGACACGACGATGTGGCAAGCCTCACCACTCTGCCAATCATTGCCGATGTGGCAGTAGCCAGCGAGACTGCCAAGACAAAGGCCGACATCGTAGTACACGAGAACAAGAACACACAGATGGAGGAGATATTCCGTTCCATGCGTACCAACATACAGTTCATGCTCAAGGAGAACCAGAAAACCATCATGTTCACCTCGACAACAACGGGTGAGGGTAAGACGTTCACGGCTGCCAACCTTGCAGTGAGCTTCGCCCTTCTTGGCAAGAAGGTAGTGCTCGTTGGTCTTGACATCCGTAAGCCGCGTCTCGCACAGCTTTTCGAAATTGACGACAAGAAGCACGGAATTACAAACCTCATCGTCAAGAACTCACCTAACAAGGATGATATCCTTGGACAGATAGTACCCTCGGGCATCAACAACAACCTTGATCTTCTTATGGCAGGTCCGATACCTCCAAACCCCGCAGAGCTTGTTGCCCGTACTTCACTTGACGACATCATGGGCAACCTACGCGAGATGTACGACTACATACTCATCGATACAGCTCCTGTAGGCCTTGTTACCGATACGCTTCAGATAAGCCGCGTGGCTGACGTTACAGTCTACATGTGCCGCGCAGACTACACTCCGAAGGAGAGCTTCGAGCTTATCAACAGCCTCGCAGCAGAGAAGAAACTCCCCACCATGTGTGTCGTACTGAATGGCATCGACATGTCGAAGAAGAAGTACGGATACTATTATGGCTATGGTCGCTACGGCAAGTACGGACGCTACGGACGCTACAACAGCAAGTCTCAGCGCTATGGGGCATATGGTTCGTACGGACGCTATGGCTCATATGGCGCATACGGCTCTTACGGCAGTTATGCAAACAGTCATTACGGAGACAAGAACGACACATCAATAAAGGTATAACACCTTTACATAAACCCTAACACAAAGTTATGATTATTGCAGTTGATTTCGACGGAACAATTGTAGAGAACAGATATCCTGACATCGGTGACGAACGTCCGTTCGCCACCGATACTCTTAAAATGTTGATCAAAGACAAGCACCAGCTTATATTATGGAGTTGCCGCGAGGACAAATTGCTTGATGATGCCGTGGCATGGTGCAGGGAGAGAGGGGTGGAATTCTGGGCCATCAACAAAGACTATCCTGAGGAAGATATGACCAAAAACTACCACTTCTCAAGGAAAATCAAGGCCGACATGTTCATTGACGACAGGCAGGTGGGAGGACTTCCTGACTGGGGAACTATCTATCAGATGATAAAATACCATAAACCCTACGAACTGGTCATCAAGGAGTCATTCGGGCATATTCATGAGGAAGATGTTCCAAAAAAGAAACACTGGTGGCAATTTTGATTATTGATTAATGATTATTGATTAATGATTGATGATTGCTGATAATTGCTGTTTAATTGCTGATAATTGCTGTTCCGCTAAATCATCCGCTTGCGGACAAACAACAATACATCATGTATTTAGAACAACAATTATCAGCAATTATTATTTTACAATACCAAACTCGTATTTCATAATTCATGCAGCCCCTACAGTCACTGTCTGAGTTGGGTTAAAGGCGGAGTCCGTTGACAAAATCACGGGCTGCCATACGTTTCTTTCCCGACTGCTGCAGGGTCAGTACCTCAAGCAGACTGTCACCAGTATTGACAAACATCCTACCTTTCTCAATATATACGACACCAGGCTCACCGTTAGCCGGGCGCTCAGTCTTGGCTGTCTTGAATATCTTCAGCGTCAGTTGGTTGTTATTGAGCTTTACCTTTCCCCATGCACCAGGGTAAGGGCTTAGTCCCCTTACAAAGTCATAAACAGACTTAGCATTCTTCTCCCAGCATATCTCGCACGTTTCCTTGAAAATCTTTGGCGCAACGGGCAGGCTGTCACAATCAGTCATATCACTCTGTTCGATGGTCTTCACATTACCCTCGGTACAGAGAACCATATCTATTGTCTCGACGGCTAAGTCTGCGCCAAGCTCCATCAGCCCGTCGTAAACATATTCCACATCTGCATCATCGGGAATAGGGAACGCCTTCTGTGCGATAACCCTACCTGTATCAATGTCATGGTCGAGGAAGAACGTAGTGACCCCAGTCTCTGTCTCGCCATTAATTACAGCCCAGTTAATAGGTGCCGCTCCCCTATATTTTGGCAAAAGCGCAGCATGAACATTGAATGTTCCAAACCTCGGCATAGCCCATACCACTTCCGGTAGCATACGGAACGCAACAACCACCTGCAGGTCGGCATTGTAGCTTCTCAGCAGTTCAACAAACTCCGGGTCTTTCATCTTTACCGGCTGCAATACTGGCAGTCCGTGTTCCAGCGCATATTTCTTCACTTCCGACGGCTGCAACGTGTCCTGATGACGGCCTACGGGCTTATCGGGCTGCGTAACTACGGCCACGACATTATATCCTCCTTCAACAAGTTTTCTCAAAGTCCCCACGGCAAACTCAGGTGTTCCCATGAAGACAATTCTTAAATCTTTCTTCTCCATATAAGCGCAAAGTTAATCAAAAACGGCGATACCACAAAGCCATTCCAAAAATTTTCACTCACCCAAAACAAAAAACAGATAGCGCACCTATTACAGGTATGATGCGATACAACAAAAAAAACGCCGTTAAATTTTGTTTTGTCCACTATTTGCACTACCTTTGCATAAAATTATTTTTTTATCATGAAGAAATACATACTAATACTTTTGCTTGCCATGACAGCCACGGCAACAGTCTCTGCTGCAGACAAGTACGAGCGCGTCCCTTGGGACATCTTCGTCATACCAAAGGCGGGTGCTGCAGGTTCATTCATGCGACACTCTGGAGGAGAGTTCAAAATAGGTCTTACTGGTGGTGTAGCCATGCAAGTATACTTCACCCAAAAACTGGCATTCGACATCGAGCTGGCATATCTTCATGCAGGAACAAAGAATGCCTACATAACATGGGTAACAACAGAGAACGCCGGACCATACGACTATCGTCTCGACTACATCAACACCTCATATCTCCTACACTATTACCCCACACACTGGCTAAGCTTTTATACTGGTGTAACAGGTGGAAAACTCTTCAATGCCAAGAGCGAGTACAGATCTCAAATCGTAGAAATTGAGGACGAGCTGCACGGCTCACTGCTCACAGTACCAGTAGGATTCAGCTTGGAACTGGGGAAGGTGATGCTTGATGCAAGATGGAACTACCAGCTCAACAAGCTCCCCGACAGCGAAAAGGCAAAGCAAATATTGCCCAACTCGGTTCTTAACATGGTGCAGCTCACCGTTGGGTACAAGATACAGGTGTTTTAAAGCAACAGCAGTCGCTATAGCGATTTGCGATATTCAGAAAAAAAGATTGTGAAAACAGAAGATGACATCAGAAACGCCGTTGAGACCATGCGGCGTGGAGGTATAATCCTCTACCCTACTGACACGGTATGGGGAATAGGATGCGACGCCACAAACGCCGAGGCTGTGGCAAAGGTTTACAACATCAAGCATCGCGACGACTCAAAGGCTCTCATCTGCCTTGTCGACTCTGAGTCAAGGCTTCAACGCTATGTCCGTGACATACCAAATGTAGCCTGGGACATATTCGAGCTCTCAGTAAAACCAACAACGATAATCCTCGACAACGCTGTCAACCTGGCACCAAATCTCATTGCCGACGATGGTTCCATAGCCATGCGTATAACTAAGGAGCCATTCTCCAAGGAACTCTGCTACAGATATCAGAAAGCCATTGTGAGTACGAGCGCCAATATCAGCGGTAAGCCTGCGGCACAGAACTTCTGCGACATCAGCGAGGAGATTATCAATGCCGTAGACTACGTATGCTGGACAAGACGGCAGGAACACAAGCCGCATACCCCGTCGAGCATTATCAAGCTGACAGCAAATGGCGAGGTGACAATAATAAGGAAATAGGCAAGAGCAACTACACATATAATATTATTAATAACAATCCATAAAACACAACGCTTTGTTTGCAAAAATAATGGCATGGAAGGAAACCCATCTGACCGACAAGCAGATGACGGTTATACTGGCATTCATGATAGGCATCCTCGCCTCCATGGCTGCCTATATCCTTCATACGCTCATCCACCAGATACAGGCCATTCTGACAGAAGGCTTCGAGGTGACCTCCTTCAACTGGCTCTACCTTGTATTTCCCGTCATCGGTATCTATCTTACATCGCTTTTTGTTAGGCATATTGTCCGGGACAACATCTCTCACGGTATCACCCGCATACTCTATGCCATCTCGCGCAAGCGATCGAGACTGAAGCCTCACAACTGCTGGTCGTCGGTTATAGCATCTGCCATCACCATCGGCTTCGGCGGTTCTGTAGGTGCCGAGGCTCCTATAGTGCTTACTGGCTCAGCCATAGGCTCCAACCTCGGACAGCTGTTCAAGATGGACAACAAGACTCTCATGCTGCTTGTAGGATGCGGTGCCGCCGCCGCCATCTCCGGTATCTTCAAGGCTCCTATAGCAGGTCTTGTCTTCACTCTTGAGGTGCTTATGGTTGACCTTACGATGGCTTCCCTGCTACCCATTCTTGTCTCTACCATCACAGCCAATGTCTTCACCTGGCTGCTTATGGGAGGCAACTCACTGTTCAGTTTCCACATGGACGGTGCGTGGCAAGTGGAGCGCGTGCCCGCCTGCGTGCTGCTTGGCCTTTTCTGCGCCTTCATAAGCCTATATTTCATCCGTACCATGACATTCTGCGAGGGCATATTCGCCAAGATGAAGAACCATCCTTATGGCAAGCTCGCCGTGGGAGGCATCATGCTAAGCTCGCTCATATTCCTCTTCCCTGCTCTCTATGGCGAGGGCTACTCTGCCATCAACATCCTGCTAAACGGACGTACCGAGGCCGACTGGGACAAGCTGCTCAACAACTCACTGTTCTATGGTCACAGCAACCTGCTTGTTGTCTACATTGCTCTTGTGCTGCTCACCAAGGTGTTTGCGACATCATGTACCAATGGTGCCGGCGGATGCGGCGGAACCTTCGCACCCTCATTGTTTATAGGTGGATTTGGCGGCTTTCTCTTTGCAAGAATATGGAACATACAGCAGATTGGAGTATATGTTCCGGAAAAGAACTTCACCCTTCTTGGTATGGCTGGAGTCATGGCAGGAGTTATGCACGCCCCGCTCACAGGCATATTTCTTATAGCAGAAATTACAGGTGGCTATGCCCTGTTTGTGCCGCTGATTATAGTCTCCACGGTGTCCGTGATGGTGATGAGTATCTTCGAGCCTCACAGCATCTACGCCATGCGACTGGCAAGGCAGGGCAAGCTCATCACTCACCATACTGACAAGGCTGCGCTGACACTGATGAGCATGGACAGCATCATAGAGAAAGACTACCTCAGCGTAGCTCCCGACATGCCGTTGGGCAAGCTCGTAAATGTCCTGAGCCGCAGCCAGACCGTGTTCATTCCTGTACTTGACAATGGAGGGCGCCTTCTTGGCTCTGTGGACATTACAAAAATCAGGCACATCGTGTTCCGTACCGAGCTGTATACCAAGTTCACGGTTAGCCAACTCATGGTGTCCCTTCCAGCAGTGCTCTATACCAACGAGCCTATGGAGGAGGTTATGAAGAAGTTTGAAAAATGTAATGCCGAGTACCTCCCTATTGTCGACATCAACAATAAGCTCACAGGATTCATATCACGCACACGAATGTATGCCATGTACAGGAAAATGGTTGCTGATTTGTCAGCGGAATAAGAGGATAGGAAGTCTTTATTGTAGATGGAAGAGCTTTGCTGTATTATTTAAAGTTGCATACGGGGTATATGGATTTGTATCCAGGTAACTATCCAGAAAGGCTTGAAAAAAAAATATATGGAGCACCATTTGTATTGTCAGATGGTGCTCCATAACGTTATTAGTGATTATCATCAGATATCCCAGCCTACGGCAGATGCGCCAAGTACGGCGGCACTGCTTCCGTCAAGACCGCTGAAGAGGAACTGTGCCTTGCCCTTGAATATCTTCAGCACATGCTCATCGTAGCTTTTCTTTATCGGGTTCATAATGAGATCGCCCGCCTTGGCCATTCCTCCGAAGAAGATGAATGCCTCGGGACTGCTGAAGGCAGCGAAGTCAGCACACGCCTCACCGAGCATCTCGCCCGTAAAGTCATAAACCCTCTTGGCCAGATCGTCGCCCTTGCCTGCGGCAATAGCCACATCGAGCGAGGTGATGTCTTCCGGATTAATATCCCGCAAGATACTTGGCTCCTCGCTTGTCTGCAGGAATTCCCTTGCTGTACGAGCCACGCCCGTAGCCGAGCAGTATGCCTCAAGACATCCCGTACGTCCGCATCCGCAAGAACGTCCGTTTTCTCTGCGCATGATGACATGTCCCAGCTCGCCAGCAAATCCATCGCTGCCATATACCACCTGTCCGTTGATGACAATACCCGAGCCTACGCCCGTACCAAGTGTCAGCATAATGAAATTCTTCATGCCTCTGGCCACTCCATAGGTCATCTCGCCGATAGCTGCGGCATTGGCATCGTTGGTCAGCGCTACGGGCACACCTAACTTGTCGGAGAACAGCTTGGCCAAAGGCACTATACCATTATGCGCCCACTTCAGGTTTGGGGCAAACTCTATGGTACCATTATAGTAGTTGCCATTTGGTGCGCCGATACCCATAGCCTTTATCTTTTCTATGCCGCCCACCTGGTCGATTATTATCTGCAGCGCATCGACTGCAGCGTCCACATAGTCCTCAACTTTGTCATATCCCTGCGTCTTAATGGCAGTAGTAGCCTTAATCTCTCCCCTGCTGTCAACGATACCGAAGACAGAGTTGGTGCCGCCGAGGTCCAAACCGATAACATACGGCTTCAAAACTGATTGTGTTTCCATTGCAAATTATTTGTTTTTATTTAAGTTTACAGTCATAGGTGTTATGAAAGCAAAGATAGTAAAAATAGCCCGAAAGCCAAAGGATTTGGGCAAAAAAGTCATCCTATCATGTATTTTTCTCCCTCCAATGGCGTATTTTCAACTTTTATTATTAATTTTGCATACGATATGCCATTTCCATTTCATATAGACATATTAGGCGTAATGCTCAAGGGGACCATCATCGGCATACTTGCTTCGGCTCCTATGGGTCCTGTGGGAGTGCTCTGTGTACAGCGCACCCTCAAGAAAGGACGTTGGTATGGGTTTGTAACAGGTATTGGTGCAGCTGTAAGCGACATCATCTATGCGCTGATAACAGGCTACGGAATGAGCTTCATCATGGATCTCATCACCAATCCTACCAATAAGTTTTGGCTGCAGATTTTCGGCAGCATGATGCTTCTCGTCTTTGGCATATACTGCTTCCGCAACAATCCCACCAAGAAGATGCACCACAGCGGCAACAACAAAGGCACGTTCTGGCACAACGGCCTGACGGCCTTTCTGGTGACATTCTCCAATCCGCTAATCATCTTCATCTTTATGGCCTCCTTTGCACAGTTTGCCTTTGTCATTCCCGACCATCATTTCGAGATGTCCCTTGGCTACGCCTGCATTGTGGGAGGTGCGTTGTTGTGGTGGTATGGACTGACATGGCTTATCGACAAGGTTAGAGGAAAGTTCGACGAGAACGGCATCCTTATTATCAATAAGGTGATTGGCAGCTTTGTAATATTCTTCTCGCTGCTTATGCTCATAGGAACCATCTTCAATCTCTATACTTTCTATTAGCGTGCTACAACGACGGCAAAAAAGCTATTGCCGCCGTGCGACGCACCACCTCACAACATAACATTATTCATAGCAAGACATGTTCATAGCACAAGAATTACGCAAAAATTCCATAGCCGAATACCTGCTCTACATGTGGCAGGTAGAGGACATAATCAGAGCCTACGACTGCTCGCTGTCGCGCATAAGAAAGGAATACATAGACTCATTCGAGCTTGACGACGAGCAAAAGGAGGAGGAGCTGGACTGGTGGGGCAACCTGGTAAGGATGATGAACCAAGAGGGATGCCGCGAGCAGGGACACCTCCAGATAAACAAGATTGTTGTTCAGGACCTTACCGAACTGCATGCGCAGCTGCTACAGTCTTCCAAATTTCCTTTCTATAATACAGAGTACTACAAGGTGCTGCCGTTCATCGTCGAGCTGCGCAACCGCGGTGACAAGGACTTAACCGAGATAGAAACCTGCCTCAACGCCCTCTATGGTGTAATGATGCTTCGGCTTCAGCACAAGGACATCAGTCCCGACACCAAACATGCCATAGATGAGATAACAACATTTCTCGGCATGCTTTCCGACTACTACAAGAAGGACAAGACAGAAGGATTGGACTTCGACGAGGAATAAGCGGGAACAATCATTACACATATTTATATATAATACACGATAACATGAACATACTTATCACAGGCTGTAACGGACAACTGGGCAACGAGATGCAGCTGCTTGAGAAGCAATACCCAGAGCATACGTTCTTCAACACCGACGTGGCAGAGCTGGATATAACCAACCCGCAGGCCATCAACGCATTTGTTGACGGCAACGCTATCGACGGCATCGTAAACTGCGCTGCCTACACCGCTGTTGACAAGGCTGAGAGCAACACCGACCTGTGCCATCTGCTCAACGCCAAGGCACCGGCATTCCTGGCAGAAGCCATTGAGCGCAGAAACGGATGGCTTGTACAGATTTCCACCGACTATGTCTTCGACGGAACCAACCATACACCTTACACGGAAGACCAGGCAACATGCCCCAACAGCGTCTACGGAGAGACAAAGCTTGAGGGCGAGAGGCTGGCAACAGAAAAATGCAGCCGCACCATGATTATACGCACGGCATGGCTCTACTCCACCTTTGGCAACAACTTCGTCAAGACCATGATAAAGCTTGGCAAAGAGAAGGAGCAGCTCGGGGTAATCTTCGACCAGGTAGGCACCCCAACTTATGCCGCCGATCTTGCCTCGGCCATCATGACGGCAATAAGCAAGGGAATAGTGCCCGGCATCTACCATTTCTCCAACGAGGGTGTTATCAGCTGGTACGACTTCACAAAAGCCATACACCGCCTTGCCGGCATAACCACATGCCATGTCAGGCCGCTACACACCGCCGAATACCCCACACCTGCCCACCGCCCGCACTACAGCGTGCTCGACAAGACAAAAATCAAACAGACATACGGCATCGAGGTGCCATACTGGGAAGACTCACTCGCCCTATGTGTAAGGCAGCTGATGATCCAATAATAATCTTAGAACATCCACCCTTTATCTACAAACTTTCAACTTTCAAATCCCAACATGAACAAGGAAATAGAAAGAAGACGAACATTCGCTATCATATCACACCCTGACGCCGGTAAGACAACCCTTACCGAGAAGTTCCTGCTCTTCGGAGGACAGATACAGGTTGCCGGAGCCGTAAAGAGCAACAAGATACGCAAGACGGCAACGTCCGACTGGATGGACATTGAGAAACAGCGCGGAATCTCTGTGTCCACGTCCGTAATGGAATTCGACTACCTGCCAGAGGGCACGGAGGGAGACCCGTACAAGGTGAACATCCTCGACACACCGGGACACCAGGACTTTGCCGAAGATACCTACCGCACTCTGACTGCCGTTGACTCGGCCATCATTGTCGTTGACTCGGCAAAGGGTGTGGAGGCACAGACCAGAAAGCTCATGGAGGTATGCCGCATGCGCAACACGCCTGTAATAATCTTCATCAACAAGATGGACCGCGAGGGACGTGACCCCTTCGACCTGCTCGACGAGCTTGAGGAGGAACTGCAGATAAAGGTCAGACCACTGTCATGGCCCATAGGACAAGGTCTGCGCTTCAAGGGAGTATACAACATCTACGAGCAGCAGCTCAACCTCTTCACTCCAAATAAGCAGCGCGTAACGGAGAAAGTGTCCGTAGACATCAACTCTTCAGAACTCGACGAGCATGTAGGAGAGCGCGAGGCACAGCAGCTTCGCGACGACCTTGAGCTTATCGATGGAGTATACCCGGAATTCAACGTTGACACCTACCGTAGCGCAGAGGTTGCACCAGTATTCTTCGGTTCAGCCCTGAACAACTTCGGTGTGCAGGAATTGCTCAACTGCTTCGTTGAGATAGCCCCGTCACCAAAGCCAACCAAGGCTGAGGAACGCACCGTGGAGCCGGAAGAGCCGAAGTTCACAGGCTTCATATTCAAGATTACCGCCAACATCGACCCCAACCACCGCAGCTGCATCGCCTTCTGCAAGGTTTGCTCTGGCAAGTTCGTACGCAATCAGCCCTACCAGCACATACGTCTGAACAAGACCGTGCGCTTCTCATCGCCCACACAGTTCATGGCACAACGGAAGAGCACCATCGAGGAGGCATATCCCGGCGACATCGTAGGACTGCCCGATAATGGTATATTCAAGATTGGAGATACGCTCACCGAGGGAGAGCAGATTCATTTCCGCGGCCTGCCATCATTCTCGCCCGAGATGTTCAAGTATATCGAGAACGACGACCCTATGAAGAGCAAGCAATTCCAGAAAGGACTTGAGCAGCTTATGAACGAGGGCGTAGCCCAGCTGTTCGTAAACCAGTTCAACGGGCGCCGCATCGTAGGCACCGTAGGGCAACTGCAGTTCGAGGTAATCCAGTACAGGCTTGAGAACGAGTACAACGCCAAGTGCCGCTGGGAGCCTGTCCACCTGCACAAGGCATGCTGGATAGAGGCCGATGACCAGATGCAACTCGAAAACTTCAAGAAACGCAAGTACCAATACATGGCAAAAGACATTGAGGGACGTGACGTGTTCCTCGCCGACTCAGGCTACGTGCTGAGCATGGCACAGCAGGACTTCGAGCACATAAAGTTCCATTTTACGAGCGAGTTCTAACCCGTTTCCGACAAATATTGTGTGTGAGGCTTGCCTTACACTCCAAGCTGCAATCACAGACAGAACTCTACCTCACCGCCATCGTATGCCAAATGTACATCTGGTGGAAGCATGGAGCTGGCAAGGCTGTGAAGTCCAATTTTGTGTGTAAGATGCGTAAGCCATGTTTCTTTCGCTCCTATGGCCCTTGACAGTTCCAGGGCATCGCTGACAAGAAAATGGGAATGATGGGGCTTCTCCCATCTGAGCGCGCTCACTACAAGACAGTCGACTCCCCTTATAAGCTCCATGTTGGCATTGTCGATGTATTTGATGTCAGTGATATATGCCAAACTGCCTATTCTGAATCCGAGAATGGGCAGTTTGTCGTGTATCACCTCTACGGGCATTACCTGTATATCGCCAATGATGAGCGGCTTGTGCGGATAAATTGTGTTCAGGCGGAGGCGTGGTACCCCTGGATAGAGCCTGTCGGTGAAACAATAATACATCATCTGCTTTATAGCCCTGACAGCCTGACTGTTGGCGTAGAGGTCTATGTCGCCGAGTGTACAGTAAGGACGCAAGTCGTCAACACCGCCGACATGGTCGTAATGGGAGTGGGTGACAAGCACTCCGTCGATGCGCCGGAACTCCTTGTCCATGAGCTGCTGGCGTATGTCGGGACCACAGTCTATGAGCAGCCTGGTGCTGGCAGTCTCTATCATGGCAGCAGTACGCAGTCTGCTGTCGTGAGGGTCGCTACTCTTGCAGACCTCGCACGTACACCCGAGCGAGGGCACTCCGCCCGACGTTCCAGTACCAAGGAAATATAGTTTTGCCTTGTTCATCACACGATATTCACCTCTGGCTGCAGGCTGATGCCGAAACGCTCACATACATCATGCTGCACAGCCTTCATGAGTCTTACTATGTCACTTCCCGTAGCTCCACCCTTGTTTACAAGCACGAGAGCCTGACGAGAGTGTACCCCAGCCGGGCCAATGGTCTTGCCTTTCCATCCGCACTGGTCAATCATCCATCCTGCCGGTATCTTGTAGGCGGTGCAGTCACCCTGCCCGTTTCTCACCTCGTAAAACGGCATTGAAGGATATTCCCGTCTTATGTTCTCGAACTGTTCCCGGCTTACAATGGGGTTCATAAAGAAGCTGCCGGCATTACCCTCCACCTTCGGGTCAGGAAGCTTGGCGTTTCTTATGTCTATGATGACATCCCTTAGCTGGCGTGCCGTAGGCGTTGCTATGCCCCTGGCATCCAGTTCTGCTCGGATATTGCCATAGTCGACATGTGGAGTGAATGATGTTGATAGCCGATAGGTGACAAAAGTTATGAGGAAACGGTTACGCCACTCTGTCTTGAAACGGCTTTGCCTATATGCGTAACGACATTCCTCCGCCGGTATGGTCACCACCTTGCCTGTTGCTATCTCCACCGCCTCTACAGAGCAGATGACATCCTTAACCTCGGCTCCGTATGCTCCAATGTTCTGTACCGCGCTTGCACCTACCTGCCCGGGGATAAGCGACAGGTTCTCAAGGCCGTACAGTCCGTTCCCGACACAGTAGTCCACGACATCATCGAATACCAGTCCGGCCCAGCATCTGAGCGTAAGGTTCTTGCTGTCAAGGCATACCCCCGCACAGACATCGGCCATCGGGGCAGGCGTTACCACCGTGCCGGGATAATCACCCGTGAGCAGGAGGTTGCTGCCTCCACCAACAATCAGGAATGGCGACGAGGATATCATCCCCGCCACTTCCACGGCCTCGTCTACAGACGCATATTCCAGGAAACGGCCGCACATGGCATCAATGCCGAAGGTATTGTGTTCCAGGAGTGAGTAATTTCTGATATCGCGCATAGCTTAACTTGAAAATTCTGTCAATAGCCAATGTCCAGTGGCTTTCTGCCGTTTGAACACCATCTCAATCTCCAGTCCGTTCGAGATACCTCTGACAACCAAAATCTTGGTCTTGCTCTCAGGGTATTCCTTACCATAAATAATATTGTAGATGTTTCCCTCAGGAATGAGCGCAGGCTTGAAGTCGGGCCATTGTCCCGGCATCATCCATCCAGTCATGGTAGAGAAGTCATCGTCAGGGTCTGGAGCAGTGAACTTCACCTCGTCGGCCATACTCTCGATCTGGAACAGGGAGTCTGTGGCGAAATGCTCATAGAATTTCAGGAAATTGGCATTGTTGTTCTTGTATATAGGGTCGTAGCAGATAGACTTCATCCTCCACGCTCCCCTTACTCTGTCGAAAACAAACTTCTGCACAGTCTTGATATCGAAGAATATTTTCTCGACAACGACGTGCGCCACCGCCGTGTCCTTGACAACACCCATGTGGCTCCGGCTGTCGAAGAGCAAGGTGTAATAGCCCTGCCTCATGAAGAAACGCTCCATTCTCCACTTGTCCTTCTCCACCGTCTTCATCAACTCTCCGTTTTTATAAACAGGCAGCGGAAAGTCCACGCGCTCAAGTTGCAGTTTCTTGCTTGAGGCAAAATTGAAGAAGAAATCATCAAACAGCTCGTCAGCAGCCTTTGGCATGGGAGTGTCAGCGATAATCTCGTCTGTAGAGTCGGCAGCAGCCGAGTCCGTCGCCAGGGAGTCAGTGACGAGAGAGTCGCCCCCCGCGGTCTTCTTGTCCGTACATCCGCTATTGGTGAGGCACAAGGAGCAGGCGAATACAAGCAGCACAACAAAAAGCAAACCTCTATTCATGGTCCATTCTGTTAAAAACTCTGGCAAAAGTACACATAAAAATTGAGATAACGACAAAAAAGCATGATACTTTTGTATTTTCAATGTTACATTGTTTTAATTTTCACTTTTTTATTAGTACCTTTGCAGCAATTATTTATTTCAGACATGCTATTAGAAAAGATAGAAACACTTCTCAAGGAAGTTAGCGAGCTCAAGGCAAGTAATGCGGAAGAGCTTGAGCAGCTGAGACTGAAGTACCTCAGCAAGAAGGGCGAGATAAGCCTGTTGATGAACGATTTCCGTTCGGTACCGGCAGACCAGAAGAAGGTTGTCGGCATGAAAATCAACGAGCTGAAGCAAACGGCAACACAGAAGATCAACGACCTCCGCGAGCAGTTCGCCGAGGCAGAGGCCACGTCAGACAACATAGACCTCACACGCAGTGCCTACCCTATATCTCTCGGCACACGCCATCCGCTGACCATTGTCACAAACGAGATCATAGACATCTTCCAGCGTATGGGCTTCACGCTGACAACAGGTCCGGAGATTGACGATGACCTTCATGTGTTCACAAAGCTCAACTTTGCCGCCGACCATCCGGCACGCGACATGCAGGACACATTCTTCATTGAGCAGAGTAAGCTCAACGACGTTACCAAGAACATACTCCTCCGCAGCCATACCTCTGGCGACCAGTCACACTACATGGAGAAGCATGAGGCTCCTATAAGAATTATCTGCCCTGGCCGCGTATACCGCAACGAGGCCATCAGCGCACGCGCCCACTGCTTCTTCCATCAGGTAGAAGGTCTTTACGTGGACAAGAACGTCAGCTTCACCGACCTTAAGCAGGTGCTTCTCACCTTTGCCCGCGAGATGTTCGGCGAGGACACGAAGATACGCTTGCGCCCAAGCTATTTCCCATTCACGGAACCAAGCGCGGAGATGGATATCTCATGCCATATCTGCGGCGGCAAGGGCTGCGGCTTCTGCAAGCACACCGGATGGGTGGAGATTCTTGGCTGCGGTATGGTTGACCCCAATGTGCTTGAGGCCTGCGGCATAGACAGCAAGGTATACACCGGCTATGCCTTCGGTATGGGTGTTGAGCGCATCACCAACCTGAAATACCGTGTCAGCGACCTCCGTATGTTCTCCGAAAACGACACCCGCTTCCTGAAGGAATTTGAGGCCGCTAACTGATGTGCTGAGATAGCAGGCATCCTTTACAGGACTTATATATTATAATAAGCCCGTCTCCATTTTCTATTCTCACGAAAATGGAGTCGGGCTTGTTTTTTTCATCCAATTATGGAGTGATGTTCAATTCCTAAATGAAGGCAAAGCTTTGCGTAGGCGGATGCAAAGCTTTGCGTGGGCAGATGCAAAGCTTTGCGTTGACGGATGCAATGCTTTGCGTTGGCGGATGCAAAGCTTTGCACAATAACCAGCACGCGCTTACAGCGAAATAACTACCGACATGAAATTCTGAATTAGGGTGACCATCTTTTTGGACATCAAATTGTACAGCCTTGTAATATACCCAGACCACACTGCTATGAATGATAATCATTCGAAATACCTTACGAGCCTGTTTTTTGACTGTCTCACAACATACCAGAATGGTGAATTGGGGAGGACGGCATCAATCCTTTCTTGCCAGCAGGAACAGGTAGTCGCTAAGGCGGTTTATATAAGCCAGCAATTCCTGAGGCAATGTCACGTCGGCATTCACCTTCCACAATCTCCTCTCGCAAGTACGGGCGTGCGCGCGTGCCATGTCGAGCCATGCCGAGACGAGGCTGTCGCCAGGAATTACGAAGCGGAACGACGACTCCGATTCCGACATAATCCGTTCAAAACGTTCAGTATGCTCCCGCAGCACGCTGATGTCTCCATGACCACCGGCTACTATTGTCATTACACTCATCAGGTCCAGCTGTATCATTCTCACTTCCTCTGCCATCTCCTGCCGAGTCATTGCACGCACAATGCCGAGTATGCTGTTCAGCTCATCCAGGCATCCGTTAGCCTCTATCCGGGTATCGTTCTTGTCGACCCGTGTACCATCAGCAAGACCTGTTTGCCCACAGTCTCCTTTCTTAGTGAATATCCTTGGCATAAAAAATCTTTTGTGTTTATCAACGTTTTCTTAATATCACATACAATATCACAGGCGCACCAATAAGGGGCGTAATGGCATTGAGCGGCAACAGCACTCCGTCTGACAACACCGTAGTGAGCAGATTGCACAACAGTGCAATGGCAGCTCCACACACCATTGTCACGGGCATCAGCGACTTATGGTTGTCAGTACGCATCAGCAAACGGGCAATGTGCGGAACGGCAAGACCAAGAAAAGACACCGGACCGCAATAGGCTGTAGCCACGGCCGACAACAGTCCCGTAGACAGCAACAGCCAATTGCGCACGCTCACGACGTCAACTCCAAGGCTCTCGGCATAGCGCTCGCCAAGCAGCAAGGCGTTGAGAGGCTTGACAAGCAATACGGCTGACAGAAGGGCCAAGGCAGACAACGCTACGAACACAGGCAATTGCTCTGACGACACTGCCCCAAAATCTCCCATTCCCCACAGCATGTAACTGCGCATGCCATCGGCAGAGGCGAAATAGTTGAGCAACGTGATGGCACTCGATGACAGATAGCCTATCATTATACCAACGATGAGCAGCATCACTCCCGAACGCACGATGACCGACAGGGCAAGTATCAGTGCCGTAACAGCCGTAGCTCCCACAAAGGCAGCGGCAACAACCGTTATCTGCCCCCCTATTGCCGTAGATGTGCCAACGGCAAGGGTCACTATGGCCACGGCAAGGCTTGCTCCACTGGTTATACCGAACACAGACGGTCCCGCCAAGGGATTACGGAATGCAGTCTGCAGCATCAGTCCCGCTACCGACAACGAGGCACCACAAAACACTGCTACTACGGCCTGCGGCAAGCGGCTGTGCAGAATGATGAACGACGTTGTCTCGCTGACATCCCCAGCAGGACAGTCTAAGCAGGCACCAAGCACTTCCAATACCTGTGAGGGCGGAACATGCGTGCTGCCAACGAATATGTTCACGACAAACAGGGCGAGCATCGCTAAAGCCAATGCCACCACAACCATACGGCTACCTGTTGCATGTCCGTCGTTCACCATTGTTGTCTGCTAATCTGTGTAATACCTCAGTCCACCAAGGTCTGTCCCTGGATGCAATATCTGTATGAACTCCCTGAGCAGGAAATCCGGGCGGAAGGCCGTCTCCTCGAACAGAGGCTTTGACGATGTGTCACACTGGTATATGTTTCCGTTGCGGAATGCCTTCAGGCCGGCATATCCATGATATTCATCAAGCAGCTGCCGGCGTGTGAGCGGTTGTCCCCCCTGATATTTGAATGCCCATACGTCAGACTCTCCTGCCTCAGCAAGTACTTGCTCAAACGACAGTGCCAAACTGCCCAGATGGGTATCACCGGCAAAGGCATACCCTCCATTGGCGTCGGCTATCAGTCTGGCTATGGTGCTGCGTCCTCCCGGGCAATACCATGTAGGCCCGGTCTTCCGTTCTGTAAGAATAGAACGTCCTTTTGGCATTTTTATTGCCATCTGCCTCAACATTTGATACGTGCTGTCAACAACATCGAAGAGGCTGTCGGCCTTAGCCTGGCAACCGAACAGCAACCCATAGAATTTCATCCACTCTGCCCTGCCCAGCGGACTTTCCTCCATATAGTCGGCAGCCAGGACTACCGGCGCACCTGTTCTCTGGAGCTTCTGCTGCCCATTGCCATTCTCGAACGGGCTGACAATAATCACGTCGGGAGCGAGCGTTACAACCTTCTCCATATCAGGCGACATGGCATCGCCACAATCAGCTACAGGCATCAGACCACCATCTTCTGCCACATACCCATTGGCAGCCCTACGCTGTATGCCGGGTATGTTCATATATCTCAGGTCGCAGATCCCGGCTATGTAATCCTCACACCCGAGATACTCCATCAGCTGGCAGTGTACCGACGTGAAGACCAGAGCCTTACGGTATGGTGTTCCACTGTCAATACGCAGTTTCTGCAATAGCCTGCCTTCATTCCATGGGTCGGCAATTAGCACATCCGTATGGTCGGCATAGCGCACCATTGTGAGCAGCCGCGCATACTTCATCCTAATGGTATCGCCACCACCATCCGCAGGCGTGCCCTGCGACGAGCAAGCCTGCATCATGGTGATGGCGACAGACAGGACTATATATATAATAAGGTGTCGCATATGTCATTTACTTGCTTTCCGTATGCGTACGGCATACGATGGTTCCCGGACATACGCCACAGGGGTATGAGCCAAGCAGCGAGCCGTCGGCGTCAAAGCGGTAAAGGACGCCGTCGGTGGTATAGCTGGCATATTCGGGAGTATCGGGATTTGGCGTCAGCGAGCTTACGAACACCTCGCCAGAGCATGGCATGACGCTGATGGCATAAGGCGAGAATATCGTCGTGCCAAAGGCAAAGGCGGCTGTTGTCTTGTCTACCTCATTGTAAACCTTATACTGGGGAGCCTCACCGTATGGGGCATTGACAAGATAGAGCTTTGAGTGCAGCTCATCGTATGCCATCATGGTAGCATTGCCGATTACGCTCACATTGCCATTCCTGTCTATACACTGCACAGTGGCAGCCACATCATAGTAGTTGCCCTGACTGAGTATGTAGACATTGCCGCCATTGGCAGCTATTGCCTGAACAGGATTTTCTGCCACGGTGATGGTATCAGTCGGCACAAGCCCCTGAGCATCGAGCACCACCACCTCCTTGTTGTAGGAGTTGTCCGGGTTCCAGGCCGTGCAGACATACAGCGAGCCTTCTGCCGCGGCAATTCCTTCCAGGTTGCCGTTTATTTGTGTGCTCTCGCCTGCAATGGAGCGTGTGCGCATGTCTATCTTGTAGACCTTGCCTGTATATGCAGTCACATATATGTAGTCTCCCTCGGTTGCAATCTCGCGAGGACTTGTTATGCTGACGGCATCATAGGCCACATTATTGTTCACATTCACGAACTCCACCCTGTTCTCGTCGGTTACCGCAATGCAAAGCACAGAGTCGGCAAACATCAAGCCATTGTTGGGAGTACCGCCGAGAGAGCGTCCATTGGCCGCATCAAAGATGTTTCGGCTCATAGTGAAGGCATTTGCCTCCTTGTCAAAATTCAGAAAGTCGAGCGAGCCGTTAATCTGAGAATAATAGCTTCCCTCGTTGATTACATAGACGCCGTCAACGTCAACAGTCTGGACAGGGGCGATGAGGACGCCACCGTTATCGTCATCGTCATCACATGATGTAAAGGCCATTGTTCCTGCAAGCAGGACGGCCAGAGATAAAAGATACTTTTTCATTTTTAATTGTTGTTATTTGTTGTTAGTAAGTGTCAGTGTAATCCTAAAACTGCGGCCGGGCATGGGATAGTGTGCTACTATGTCATACTGCCTGTCGGTGAGATTGAGTACAGCAGCATCGGCAACAGCCCTTGCCCCCCACAGGCTAAAGCTCCGCCTAAGCGTGATGTCCATTTCTGCAAATCCGTCCATGCGCGTCCCGTTGCTGTGCTCATTGGTAGTCCATCTCTCGTCCATACCGTCAACAGTGACTATGACGTCAGCCCATGGGTTTTCCCATCCTGCCGTTACGGCAAAGGTATTCTGTGGAGTATAGACAATCTGGTTGCCATAGTTGGGCGACGACGGATTGCTGCGGTTCTGTGCCCGCAGGAAGCTGTAGTTTGCCGACAGGGTGAGCCTGTGCCTCCTTGCGGCCTGCCATGCCATGTTGGTTGTGATGTCAACACCAGACGTTCTTACCTTTGCGAGGTTCATCATCCTCCATACGAACATATTGAACGGAATGGCAACTATCTTGTCCTCCACTTTGGCAACATAGGCATCTGCCGATGCCGCAAGTGCAAGGCTACCCACTCCTGTACCAAAGCTGTGTTCTGTCACAGCACCGATATTCCATTGCGAGGTTGTCTCGGGCAACAGGTTGTCAGTGCCTATATGATAATAGTACAGTTCGTTGAAGGTGGGCATTCTGAACGTATTCTTCCAGAAAGCCCTGAGCATGAGGCGGTTGTTGTCCAACACCCTTACCGACATGCTCACCGACGGCGACAGTCTCTGCTCATGCCTGCTGCTGCCTTCTCCGCCATTCTCCCTGTCCCAGCAGTTTGTCCATAGCCCGCGGGCTATGGCAGTAATTCTACCAGAGCTATACTTTGCCGAGAGCGACTGTAGGAAAGTAATGCGCTGTGGGTGTCCCCATTTGTCGAGCGTGCAGTTAAGGTTGTTCTGCGAGATGTCTGCCGAATAGTCAATGGTGAGATTACGCCATGCCCCGGCACGGAATGGCGACAGGAGCAATGCGGTAGAGGCATAATATTCCCTCTGCCAGTAGCTTTGGCTCGTGATGCCGCCAGACGGCTGTCCTACCCTATATGCGGATGCCGCCCAGCTGAACTTTGCGTTGGCCTGCCAAAGCAGCCAGTCTGCGAGAGCCGTCCTTAGCGATGACTGCACGAAGGCATTGCGCTCGCGCAGCTGCTCGTCGTTGTCCTGGGTATATAGTCTTACTATTCCCGGCAATTGCCTGTCGTTGTCGTAATAGTATGCCCTGGCTGTCAGCACGGTCTGCGGTGCCGGCATCCATCTCATACCTGCCTCAGCCCTGCCGGCATCCATTCTGCTGTTGCGTCTGTGTTCCTTTGTGACGAGCGTCACGTTACGCAGCTCAAAAGGATAGTTATTGTCAGAGTGCTGGTAGTTGCAAGAGACATCCACCATGGCCTTGCCAACAGGCAGTGCCATTCTGAGCGATGGTGAGAGAGTGGCCCAAGAGCCTGCGCTAATCCTTGCCAGCCAGCCCGCCGAGTCCGGCGTGGTAACGATGTGTAGCGATGCAGGCGAGGCTGCCTGCCTTGCGGGCACGAAGATGTCGTCGCCATCGCCTACGACCATGGCCAGCCGGCTCATGTTGTCTACCGTAAACCGTGAAAGGTCTGTCTCGCCCGTCTGACAGTCGCCGACAGCAAGACCGTCGTAGACAACTCCGGTATGGCGCGCGCCTATTCCCCTTACCGATACCGTCTTCATTCCTCCCGCACCGCCATAGTCACGGACTGTTATTCCGGCAATATGCCTCAAAGCCTCTGTCATGGTACCAATGCCAAGAGCATGCAGACGCTCCTGAGTGAACGCCTGAACGGGAGTTGACGCCATAGCCTCTCGGCAAGGGACGACACCCGTCACCTCCACCCCCTGCAGGAAGACGGAGTCAGGCTGGGCAATGGCTCCGAAGGGACACAATGACACCAGCACAAGCAATATGTAGGCCAATACTTTTCTCATTCTTCCTCGAGAAATTGAAATGTCTATGGCAATGGCAGGTATTCTGACTTTCGGCTCCAACAGACGTCTTCCCAGGAATGCTCCCAGTGACATCATATGGTCTGTTGGCAATAATGCCGATTACAGCAGCGGGACTGTCCAGGACTTACACCTGATTCCCTTTTTAATCTGTGACAAGAACCAATTGCGGGCACAAAGGTAATAAAAAAATATGGTATCAGATTGCTTGTTAAGAAAAAAAGTGGTAATTTTGCACACAATTTCATAATCATTATCTTAACAATATGCAAGAAAAGCTGAAAGAAGCCCTTTCCGGTGACTTCAATATCAGGAAATTCGTAATGTTTGCTGCTACCATTGTCGCGACAATTGTAGTATGGAATCTGCCCTCGAGCGTGTTCGGCATCGACGGCCTCACAGTGGTTCAGCAGCGTGTTATCGCAATCTTTGTCATGGCGGTTATGCTTTGGCTTACCGAAGCCATCCCTGCCTGGGCAACGTCCGTAACCATCATCTTCGTACTGCTGTTCTGCGTCTCCAACTCCTCGTTCAAGTTCTTTCAGGGCAATGACGACGAATATGGGCAGCTGCTCGACTCCGTAGGTATCATGGCCTGCTTCGCCGACCCTACTATTATACTCTTCCTCGGCGGTTTCGTCCTTGCCATTGCCGCTACCAAGAGTGGTCTCGACGTGCTGATGGCAAAGAATCTCATCAAGCCGTTTGGAAAGAAGAGCGAGAACGTGCTTCTCGGCTTCATGCTCATCACAGGCGTATTCTCGATGTTCATCTCCAATACCGCCACAGCGGCCATGATGCTCACCTTCCTCACACCGGTGTTCAAGGCCCTGCCTGCCAACGGCAAGGGACGCATCGCGCTAACCATGGCCATTCCCGTAGGTGCCAACCTCGGCGGTATGGGCACACCTATTGGCACTCCTCCAAACGCCTTCGCCTACAAGGTGCTTAACGACCCCGAGGGTCTCAACATGGGCATCGGCTTCGGACAGTGGATGGGCTTCATGGTGCCTATGGTCATCGTGATGCTGCTGCTGGCATGGTTCATCATACTGAAGTTCTTCCCCTTCACACAGAAGACCATCGAGCTGAAGATTGAGGGGCACGTAAGCCACAACTGGCGCACCGTTGTTGTTGCCGTAACCTTCGCACTGACTATCATCCTCTGGGTGTTCGGAAAGCAGTTCGGCATCAATGCCAACACCACAGCCATGCTGCCTATAGCCGTTTTCGCCTTTACGGGCGTCATCACAGCCAAGGACTTGCAGAAAATTGACTGGGCCGTCATCTGGATGGTGGCAGGCGGTTTCGCCCTCGGTCTTGCCATGAACGGTACGGGGCTTGCCGAGAATGCCATAAAGAGTATTCCTTTCAGCGACCTCAACCCCATCGTCATACTTATCATCAGCGGACTTGTATGCTTCGCACTGAGCAACTTCATTTCCAATACTGCCACGGCCGCCCTTCTCATTCCTATACTCTCTGTGGTATGTAAGGGTATGGGCGACTCACTCGGCATCATCGGCGGTACGGCAACAGTGCTCATAGGCATCGCCGTAGCAGCCAGCTGCGCCATGTCCCTGCCTATCTCAACACCTCCAAACGCCATCGCCTACTCTACTGGTCTCATCCAGCAGAAAGACATGGCACGCGTGGGATTGACAGCAGGACTCCTCTCGCTGATTATCGGCTACGCAGTGCTCATCGCCATAGGCAAGCTCCATCTGCTGTAGGATATTTGAAACCACAACAAATAAAAAGCCTCACCATATTTCCATCAGGAGTATGGTGAGGCTTTTCTTGATATGTGAGCTGTTTACTTTGATATATCGCCCCATTTCGGCGGTGTGACACCAAGCAGGTTGCGCACGAAGAAGTCGAAGCGCTTGTGCTCGCCAAACCGCTCACCCATGGTATGGTGAACACCAGGGAGAACAACAAGCTCAAAGTCCTTGTTGGCCTTGATGAGGGCATCGGCCACCTGCATGGTGGATGCAGGGTCTACATTGTCGTCAAGCTCGCCGACCACAAGCATCAGCGGACGCTGCAGCTTGTGGGCATTGTATACGTTCGAGCATTCAACGTAGCTCGAGTCTATGGGCCATCCCATCCACTGCTCGTTCCACCAGATCTTGTCCATACGGTTGTCGTGGCATCCGCATGAGCTGTAGGCAGCCTTGTAGAAATCGCCATGCAGAAGCACGGCCGTAGTGCTCTCCTGACCACCGGCACTGGCACCGAATATGCCCACCCGTGTAGAGTCCATGTAGGGATATTTCTCCGCCGCGGCCTTTATCCACAGCTTCCGGTCGGGGAAGCCTGCATCCTTAAGGTTCTTGTAGCAAGTCTCCTCAAAGGCCTTGCCCCTCCACGATGTTCCCATGGCATCGAGCTGCACGACTATGAAACCCAGCTCGGCAAGAGCAGTCGTATTCCAGTTGTACGAGATGAAACTCTTCGGAGTGTATGAGTCGCCCGGGCCTGCGTAGATATACTCTATTACGGGGTAAGTGCGTGAGGGGTCGAAGTTAGTGGGACGCTGTATGATACCCCACATATCCGTCTGTCCGTCACGTCCCTTTGCATGGAACACCTCAGGAGCCTGCCATCCGTTGTCCGTCAGTTTTGTTATGTCGGCCTCCTCAAGCTTTGTTATTAGCGTTCCATCGGTGGCCGACCGCAATACGGTGACAGGCGCCTGGTCAACCTTCGAGTAGGTATCTGCAATGAAACGGTAGTCGTAGGAGAACGTTGCGCTATGGTTGCCCTCCTCGGGTGTCAGGCATACCAGTCCTGTTCCGTCGAAGTTCACCTTATAATAATGTATAAGGTATGGGTCCTCGTCCTTGTTCATTCCGCAGGCAGAGAAATATATAACCTTGCTGCTCTCATCGACATGCTGAATGGCCCTTACGCACCATTCGCCAGAGGTAATCTGCCTGATTGTTGTTCGTGGCGTGCGTGCCGCCTTCTTGCCCTTGGGGGCTGTAGCGTCGAGATCTACCATATATATATGGTTCCAGTTGTCGCGTTCCGATGTCCACAGCAGCTGCTTGCCATTGTTTATGAACTGCCGCCAGATTCTGCTGTAGTTGACAAACTTGTCAGACGTTTCCTCCACGATGGTTTTCAGTTCTCCTGTCTCTGCCGACATGGCAAGCATCTGATAGAGCTTGTGGCTGCGCTTGTTGTACTCCATGGTCACGGTCTTGGAGTCTGGCGCCCACTGGAACCAGTCAAGGTTATACTGGTTTTCTATGAGCTTGGTGTCTGCCTCCACCCTTGCTCCCGTGCTTACATCGAATATGCAGGGATATAGCTGTGGCAGCTCGTCGCCAGGTTTCGCATATTCCTGTTTATGCAGATACGGCTGCAGCTGGTCCCATGGTGATGACTCCACGTAGTAAACAAACCGTTTCTGCACGGGCTTGCGCTTGCATACGAATATCTTCTTGCCATCAGGCGACCACATGATGCGGTTGCTGTAATACAGTCCGATGGTACCATCCTGTGTGAGTATCCTCTTCTCGGTGTATGGCTTTCCCACCTCGTGTATGACAAGGTTGTATTCCTCGATGTACGCCTCTGTCTTGCCGTCGGGAGAGGCTACAGGCCGTGGAGTGTTCTCCTCGTCTACCTCCATCCAGTGCCTCTGGTGCTGCCGTCCGAATGTCGGCTTACGCTGTCTTGGAGCCTTTAGTCCCATGGCCTTCCTGTAGTCTTCCTCGTTGGCGAAGACATTCCGCTGTCCGTTGGCAGCATCGTAAGTGACCCACTGGCGGCCTTCCTGCGTCTGGATGTCGTAGCCAACGAGCGATGACGAGTCCTTCCAGGCTACATTCCTCGCCCAATGGTAAACATTGTCGGCCTTGAACTTGTCGTAGAGTGAGTAGGCCCGCTGATAGTCGTCAAGCGTGCCTTGTGCATGCGAGAGTGCTGGAACAGCAGCTGCAATCAGTAATAATAAGTTTTTAGTTAGCATAGTCTGAAAATGATTTATGGATAATTGCCTTATTTCTTTTCATTTATATAGGTCAGCGCTGCACCTATGGCTGTGCAGAACTCGCTATACTTTGGTATGATGAACTTCACCCCATAGAGTTTCTCCATAGCCGGGAACACCTTGGTACATTGCGGCAGCAGTGTGAGGTTGCCGATGAGGACATACTTCTTTATTCCCGAGCCCAACGAGGAGAGTATACAGCTCGACCCTATCGTCTGCAGCACGGCCGTGATGATGCCCAGTGCTATATCCTCACGCGTGGCGTTGCTTTTGGCATTGCCAAAGAGCGAGGCCGTGGCATTGCGAGGCAGACCCGGCAAGGGATTAGGACTGATGTCGCCAATGAGCACGTCAATCTTCGAAATGTCTCCCTCCTGTGCCAGAGTGTATACCTGCTTGATGTCGTCGGTCTTGAGCATTATGCGCGACAGGCCCATTAGCGTTCCACCTCCTATTCCGGTTCCGCCAATATGCCTGATGTCGTCTCCGTCACACTGCACAAGCGATGTTCCTGTGCCCATGCTCACTACTATCATCCTGTTCAGTCCAGTCTCATAGCGCGCTCCGAGACCGTCGGCCAGGAACTCGTCAGACTTACCCGTAGGCAGTCCATATATGGGTGAGTCGATATATGCCGAGCCTACGCCCGTCAGCATAACCTGCTCAATGTCTGAGAGCGAGATGTTGTTGTCGTAGAGATATTTTCCGAATGCGCCATAGAGGGATGTTACAGGGTCGGTGGCCTTGATGCGTATTGGCGACACAACCTTGCCATCCTCATTTATTCCCACTATCTTTGTAGTGCTGATGCCTACGTCTATTCCTATTACTATAGCCATAATATAATATATGTTTTAAAGGTTCGAGGGGTTCGAAGGGTTTGAGGGGTTCGAAGACAATAGTAAAAGCCAGGCTTTAACATACGTCATTTATCTCCTTCTATCTTCTCCTATCTCCTCCTATCTCCTCCTATTTACAGCTTCTGAAAGCTGTCTGTTTCCATTCTATATACAAAATATCTGCCACCATCCGAGGAGCAATGGCTGCGCAGCAGCTCCTGAATGTACTCTGCTGTCTTGCACACTCCTTCCTCCGAGCCGTCATAGCCATTGACCAGAACTACAAGGTGGGTAGTGTCAAGACCTATCTTTGTACGTTCGTTATCGCTTGTGGGTGTTCCCACGCCTCCCTTCCCGTCACGGTATACCGGCAGGCCTTCAATATTCATAATGCCACGTCCTATGCCCTCGTACGGCTCACCGCTGCGTCCTACTCCCAGCGTCAGGGTATCGCCACAGAACTTATCGGCGTCGAAGCCGCCAATGCTGTATCCATAGCGCATGGAGGCAAGGTTGATAAGGTCTACGAGGGTGTCACGGGGATAGAGTTCCTTTCCCTGAAGCATACGGCGGATAAGTGCCTCGGCGGCAGGACGGTAGCGTGAGGGGTCTTTGCCACAAGCCTTGTAGACCCTGCGCGTGGAGGCAATGGCTGAGATGTCCTTTAGCGTCTCGGTAGACAAGGTGTTGCGGTAGCTCTCGCCCAACGACTCTATGGCCGTCCACAACGCATCATCATGAACGGTATTCACAACTGTAGCCTCTATGCAGGCACCTACGAAGACAGGGCACACAGAAGCCAACTCGGAAGAAACAATAACTCTCATTTGGTGAATTTTTCACAAAGGTATCAATAAATTCTGAGTTACAAGAAGCATTCTGTGTTTTTTTTCGTAATTTTGCCCATCGGAATAATCAGACACATAATGACGGCAGAAGAAACAACTACAAGAATGAGGCAGCTCGTCAGAATGCTCAACGAGGCATCAGACGCTTACTACAACGGACGGGGAGAGATGATGACCGACTACGAGTGGGATGCGGCCTTCGATGAGCTTAAAAGACTTGAGAGCCAGACGGGCATAGTGCTTGAGGACTCACCAACGGCAAGGGTCTCCGAGGACAACGTAGCCGGACAGAAGGAGGACCACGAGTACCCCGCGCTGAGCCTTGCCAAGACCAAGTCCGTACAAGACCTCGTAAAGTGGGCTGAGGGAAGACCTGTATGGCTGTCGTGGAAGCTCGATGGCCTGACACTTGTTGCCACCTACGACAATGGCAAGCTGAGCAAGGTAGTGACACGCGGCAACGGCCACCAAGGCACAAACATCACGAGGATGGCACCTGCCATCTCCGGCATACTGCCTGAGATTAACTATCAGGGGCATCTTGTAATAAGGGGCGAGGCCGTGATATCCTACAAGGACTTCGAGCTGTTCCTTATGGAGTCGGACGAGGAGTATGCCAATCCGAGAAACCTCGCATCAGGGTCACTGACTCTCAAAGACATTGACGAGATGAGACAGAGGCGCATACGCTGGATTCCATTCACGCTGGTACACTCCGACGACAGCATACCCTCATGGGGAAAGCGAATGGACTTCCTCGACAGTCTGGGCTTCAAGACCATCGACCATGAGCTGATAGACTCCCCGACACTGGGCAACATACAGGCCACGATAGACAAGTGGACCAATATGGTTACGGGCAACCACAACCCCTACCCCGTTGACGGACTGGTAATCACCTACGACGATACGGAATACGCATCGACCGGCTCCGTGACAGGACATCACGCCACAAGGGCAGGCTATGCCTTCAAGTGGCAGGACGAAAGCGCAGACACACTACTCGACCATATCGAATGGTCGTGCGCAGCATCAACCATATCGCCAGTGGCCGTTTTCGCCCCTGTAGACCTTGAGGGCACTACCGTCAAGAGGGCATCGCTGTGCAACATCAGCGAATGTAGGCGATTGGACATTGGAGGCAAGGGTACGGAGATTTCAGTCATCAAGGCCAACAAGATTATCCCAAAAGTGGTCAGGGTGGCCAGGAAGGTTGGCGAGTTGGAGATACCAGACAGCTGCCCCGTATGCGGAAGTGAGACAAGGATTGTGGAAAGCACGGCCAGCGGCACCCAGACCCTGCACTGCACCAACAGCGCATGCCCGGCCAAGGAACTGAGAAAGTTTGCCCGCTTTGTATCTAAGGACGGACTCGACATCGACGGTATATCCGAGCAGACCATCGCAAAGTTTGTCAACATGGGATGGATAAAGGAGTATGCCGACATCTTCTCGCTCAACAACTACCGACATGAGATGGCGCGCATGGACGGCTTCGGGCAGAAGAGCATGCAGAACATCATACGCTCCATAGAGAAGGCACGCAAGGCCGACGCCCGCAAGCTGCTCTACGCTCTCAACATCCCGCTGTGCGGAGCCGACGTGTGCAAGAGACTGCTGGCGCAGTACCCGCTCGATCAGCTGATAACACACGCACGGGAGAAAGCCGACGACTACTTCGCACACATTCCAGGAATAGGACCGGAGAAGTCGGCGTCGCTGGCCAGATGGATGAAGGATGACGGCAACTACGGCAAGCTCACCAGGCTGATGGACTGCATAGATGTTGAGCAGACTGCCATAGAGGCACGCCAGGGAGGCAGCTGCCAGGGACTGACATTCGTCATTACGGGAGACGTATTCCACTACAAGAACCGCAACGAGCTGAAAGCATACATAGAGAGCCAGGGAGGAAAGGTAACGGGAAGCGTCAGCAAGTCTACTTCCTTCCTCATAAACAACGACATCACATCTACTTCAGGCAAAAACAAGAAAGCGGCAGAACTGGGCATAAGCGTCATCTCTGAGAATGACTTCATAGCACGCTTCGCTACCGCTACGACTGAGGCAGAACAGTAATCCGCAAAATCACACTAAGAAATGAGAATAGACATCATAACAGTATTGCCAGAGATGCTTGAGGGCTTCGTCAACGAGTCCATTCTGGCAAGGGCCCAAAAGAAAGGGCTGGCAGAGATACACCTGCACAACCTCCGCGACTACACCCTCGACAAATGGCGCAGGGTCGACGACTATCCCTACGGAGGCTTCGCCGGCATGGTGATGCAATGCGAGCCTATTGACAGGTGCATATCCGCACTGAAAGCCGAGCGCGAGTACGACGAGGTCATCTTCACCTCGCCCGATGGCGAGCAGTTCAACCAGCATGTGGCCAACGAACTGTCGATGAAGGGCAACATTATTATATTATGCGGACACTATAAGGGCATCGACCACCGCATAAGGGAGCATCTCATCACACGCGAGATTTCCATTGGCGACTTTGTCCTCACGGGAGGCGAGCTGGCCGCGGCCGTCATGGCCGATGCCATAGTAAGGGTGATACCCGGTGTGATTGGCGATGAGCAAAGCGCACTCTCCGACTGCTTTCAGGACGACATGCTGTCGGCACCTATCTACACCCGTCCTGCCGACTACAAGGGATGGAAGGTGCCAGAGATATTGCTGAGTGGCAACGAGGCGAAAATCAAGCAGTGGGAACTCGACCAGGCCATGGAGCGCACCAAGAAGCTTAGGCCAGACCTGATAAAGTAACCCGACTTTTAAGGATGGCATGCAACTAATCAATAATCAGCAATCAATAATCAGTAATCAATAATCAATAATCATTACCCTAAAATCCGCAAGAAGAGCCGGTAATGCCAGTTTTGCCCCAAAATCTATTTCTTTGTGAGAATTGTAGCCAGAAACGGCTCCTGTCCTTTCGATTGGCATCTTTTGGCGTACAACAGCCCCTTACCCCATAAAGCGTATAGGAGCTCACCGCTATAAAATTCAACATGTCTGCTTTCATTATCCGAAATCAGATTTGAAGACGGCCGCATACGCATTCTGCTCCGTGTAGATATTAAGTACAAACTGCCTTGCAGTCTTAATCCACTTTGCGGGCACAGTGATGAACTTGAAGGTGAAGTCTTTCAGTCTGCTCGTGGGTTTAAGACCAAATGACTTCAAGTCCTTTGCCTGCACAAGGAATTGATAGAAGTTGCGTATCAAGGCTGTGATTAGCAAGAACACAGTATTCTCATTCATAAAGGATTTTGGCAGCCGGTTCCATCCGAAGCTATTGTTCAAGTCATCGAAGAATCTTTCCTTGGCTCCACGTTTGTTGTAGAACTCAACAATTTCCTCCGGGGTTGACTCATAGTCGTTAGTCATGATGCATCGATAAGTATATTCACCCTCCCAGATATCTTGCTCTCCGCCTGGGCGCTTCTGTCTTTGGATAATAAGTCGGCATGCCGTCCCCTTCCATTTCTCAACGAGAATTGAGTTCAGTTCGTATTCAATGCCATTTATCTCCACACACTTCCATCCTCTCAATGCGAATATATCGTTATATATTGACTGACAGCGGTTTGCACGTATGTAATAAAGCTTGCTATGCCGGGCAACGGTCTTGACTATTTCCTCAGAGCATGAGCCACAATCCATACGGGAACGGTTAATGGTTATACCCTTACCCTCAAGTCTTGTGTAGATACGCTCAAGGGTGTCTTGTTGGTGAAATCTGACGTTAGCGTTTCCGTCGCGATTCTCAATGCAGACGATCATGTTGTTGATAACTGCCACACCGGGGCTGTATCCCAAAAAGTGCTTGTAGGTCATCTTTGCATCATACTTCTCAGCCTCAAGAAACTCGTGGTCAAAATCAAGATCGTATTCCACTTTTGGCACAAGCTGTCCTGTGGAGACAAGTGCATTGACAAGTAATTCGTTCACCTTGTCACAGGTGTTGAAGTCATAGTCTCTTCCGGTATCGGAGGTGTATGTGATGTTGTCGCAGGAAAGTTCTTTCATCATACGCAAGATGGTGTCTGAACTACAAGTGCGCAATAAAGGATGCAAGCTCAGATGTCCCATAAGATGGTTGGAAACATCCTCGACGCATGAGCCTCCACAGAAATACACGCACATGAGAGAACGTATAATCTCGCTATAATCGTATCCAATAGAGACAGACCTCTTTCCAAGGGTTCCGTCGATGATATGCGACAGATGGTGCTCAAAAAGCTCCATAACGTGAAAGTTACTCAGATTTTATTTGTATTTTTGCCATGCCGTGTTAATGAATTGCTAATTTTTTTTGCACTACTAAGTTAAGTGATTTTTTTGACATGGCCAAATCCTGAGCTGATCGGCTTTGCCGCTTGCCTAAGCAAGAACTTTTTGTTGCTCAGGTACTTAAAAAGTTATATTTGTAATAGTGTTGCGGAATTAAGGATAATCTATCTTTGATGTGATTGCTTTTGTCATCTTCAGGTGGTTTCTGAAACGTGAATACGGTCTCAAATCCCTTCCATGTCCATGGAAAACATCAATGTGCATTGGTGACTGAATCAAACTAACGATCCTGTAAACACAAATTAAACGGAGTTTCCATTCTCCTTCTACAGCTCACGCCTGTTTGATCAGGCGTTTCACCTTCATTTTGAGATTCCATGGCAACATTTGTGCCAAGAACTGTACAACGTTGAACATGCCGAAACGCAAACTGTTATTCATGTTCTTCACCAAGGATGTGTTGTGAAATTGGTATCTCAGGAGAACTTCGCACAACTCAGCCTTGTCAGCCTGATGGTCTACATATTTGCAAAGTGGAGCGGGCATCGACACGTCATCTCCTTGTTTCCTTATGATGCTGACAATATGACCATTGTCCATGCGCTTCGTTTCAACAGATGCAAAAGCACCAAGCAATCTGCCTACATATATCTTTTCAGATTGATTCCAAATGACGAGTTCGCCAGCTGTTTCATCAATATTATACTGATGGAATCCCTTATAGTGTTCAGTCTCCGCTTCATTTGGATGATGGTTGAGGTAAAGTACACCACCTTCTCGCAGTGCCACCAAGGCCTCAACGATACCTTTAATGGGCGAAGATGAGTGGTCAAGGGCGTTTTGTATGGTAATCAGTGAGGCATCTCCAGGTATGAAGGCGGAGAGATACTCCGTCATGCCAAACTCAACGGCAGGTAAGGTCTTCTTGTATTTCTTTAGGATGCGGTTGAAATAGTTGGCCAATGGGTCCATGTAATGTATGTCAAGGGGAATGAGTTCTCCATCCTTGTCAAGATGGTCACCAACGGCGTAACTCAAGCCTGCACCCACGTCATACACTTTGGGATGGTCCTGGGTAAGCAGAAATGCGTTGGCATCAAATCCTTCGAGACTAATGACTGACCCATAATGAGCCCAGGACATTAATCCCTGAAAGGTATGGGGCCACCTATATACGTTATTCCAAAATGCCACTTCGTAGGAAATGCCACCAAGCCATTGCTCGGTGATGGCGGTGCTGTTTGCTTTTATCATTATATCCTAAATTCCGCAGCACTTTGGTTTAACTTTTTTATAAGTACCTGAGCAACAAAAAGTTCTTGCATAGGCAAGCGGCAAAGCCGATCAGCTCAGGATTTTGCCATGTCAGATTTTTTACTTACCTTAGTGCTGCAAATCAAGACAAGCAAAAATCATCAATGACATGGCAAAGGTAAGCATAAAATCTGAGAAAATCACTCCTTTTGGAGGAATATTTCACGTGAGGGAGCATTTTTCCCGTTTTGTTGGTCCGGTTATCGACAAAGTTCTGGGGCTTCGGTGCACATCGTTCGGTTATCAAAGCGCGAGATTGTGGGTTCTTTGTCAAGTGTCTACTTCTGTGGCGGCGACTGTGTGGAGGATGTGACGAGCCATTTGATGCCCCATCTCTCGCTTCATCCCACTATTCGCACATGCAGCTCTGACACAATTCTCAGGGGAATCTCTGAGCTGAACTGCGCCAACACGACCTATACTTCTGACACGGGAAAGGTCTACGACTTCAATACAGCTACTAAACTGAACAGTCTGCTGGTGAAGGTGCTCATGAACACAGGCCAACTCGTGGCAGGAGCGTCGTACGACCTTGACTTCGACCACCAGTTCATAGAGACGGAGAAGTACGATGCAAAGATGACTTACAAAAAGTTCACTGGCTACAGTCCCGGCGTGGCAGGTATAGGTGACCTCATCGTGGGCATAGAGAACCGACGAACGAAGCAAGAGCAGAGACAAAGCTTGCTTTGGCTATGCCTTGCGAGGAGAAGGAAGCCCAAAGGGCAACCGCGATGGCAATGCTAACGTGCGTTTCCGCCAGCAGGACACGCAGGAGCGCATCTTCTCGAATCTGGAACAGAACGGCATCCGCATCAAACGTGCCCGTATGGAATGCGGTTCCTGCTCGCTGCAGATTGTGGAAACCATCGAGAAACACTCTGAACACTTTTACACCCGTGCAAACAACTGCTCGTCGCTGTATGACTGCCTGCTGGCTCTGCGTGGATGGCAGCGCGAGGAAATCGGGCGGCATAGAGTATGAGCTGAATTCCATCCTTACGGAGAAGTGGGAGGGCAAGGCATACCGTCTTGTCATACAGCGGCAACAGCGTGTGGATGGCAATCTGGACTTGTGGGAGGGAGAATACACGTATCGCTGCATTCTGACCAACGACTATACATACCCCAATTCGGGATAAAATAGCGATTAGTTGCATGTGAAGACAGATACACGA
>SAMEA3663036__coassemble_88_pt1 | contig 43499 bp, 42 predicted proteins | sample SAMEA3663036__metabat2_high_PE_031 | metagenome-assembled genome bin SAMEA3663036 (sample SAMEA3663036) | pig gut metagenome | biome: pig gut; feature: pig-associated habitat; material: faeces | place: France | collected 2012
GAGCTTGAAAGCCGTGAGCTGACATTGTCAGAAGAGGCTGCGGAAACAATAGAGTGTGGGTTGCGGAAGAGGGCTGAGGCAGGACTGTTGGGTAACAAGACCTCGGACTACTGTGCGCGCTTTGTCGAGGAGTCACTCATGGAGGGCTTCCGCAATAGGATGATAACATCCTGCTTCACGGCCACTGGTGATATCCACCATGCGCTCACCACTATAGAGGCTTGCGACATCAACTGGACACCCATAGGATGTGGCAGCAGCAATATTGCCGACAGCCTGGAGGATATAAACGGAATGGTGGGACTGAAGAGCGTGAAGACTACCATCAGGAGCATCGCCATGAAAGCGATGTTCGACAACAGATGTACGGAGGTGGAAGGCAAGCGTACTGCCAATTGCCATCATCTGATATTCACAGGCAATCCAGGCACTGGAAAGACTACCGTGGCCAAGAAGCTCGGCAAGGTGTTCCATGCGCTGGGTATTCTCTCCAAGGGCAATGTCGTGGTGGCCGAGAGGAGCACTATCGTCGGACGCTACATCGGGCAGACGGAGCAGAACATGCAGCGTCTGCTGGAGCAGGCGCGCGGCAACGTGCTATTCATCGATGAGGCATATACTCTCGTCGACACTTCCGATGACCGCAAGGACTACGGCTACAGGGCCATAGAATGCCTGCTCACCGTGCTCTCGAATAAGAATCCAGATATGGTGGTCATCATGGCGGGATATGCCAAGGACATGGACAGGATGCTGGATGCCAATCCCGGACTGAGGGGTCGGTTTCCACATCATCTTCACTTCGATGACTATAGCGTTGAGGAGCTTATGGAGATTGGTGTCAACTATCTTTCTGCCAACGGGCTTGCCATAACACCTGATGCTGCCGCCGCTATGCGCCAGCTTGTTGAGGGGCAGACCGCCAACAAGGGTCGTGATTTCAGTAATGCCCGCTGGATGGAACAACTTGTTGACACAGACGTCATCCCTGCCGTTTCCGAGCGTATCTTCTCTGCCACATATGATGGTGAGGCTGCTATATGGGAGGTAACGGACGCTGACATAAAGGCCGTAGCGGCTAAATATGCACAGAAAGAACCCAAGAGGAAAATAGGGTTTTGAGGGGTGAGGTCGAAGGACTAAGGGAGCCTTCCCCTGGCAACCTTAAAGGGGAGGGAGAGGATAGGACAATAATATAGGGGCGCAACAATGCGCCCCTATTATGGTTGTTGTTCTTTCCTATTCTGCCAGTCCTCTGTTTTTGAGCAGGGCATCAATCTTGGGCTCAGCGCCTCGGAAGTTGCGGTACATTGTCATACCGTCATCGATGCCGCCGGGAGTGAGGACGTATTTGCGGAAGCGGGATGCAACTTCCTGATTGAAGATGTCGCCTGTTTCCTTGAATGCCTCGAAGCCGTCGGCATCGAGAACCTCAGCCCAGAGGTAGCTGTAGTATCCGGCGGTATATCCTCCACCCATGGTGTGTGAGAAGTTCGTTATGCGATATCGGGGCTGTATCTGCCTGGGTATGCCTCTTTGCCTCAGTTTCTCCTCCTCGAATTTCATCACGTCTAAGCCGTCGGGCACCTCAGTGAGCACGTGAAGGTCCATGTCTGAGTATGATGCTGCCAGATATTCCACGGTGGCAAATCCCTGTCCATACTTGCTTGCAGCAATATATTTGTCGAGCAGTTCCTGTGGCAACTTCTCGCCCGTGACATAATGCTTGGCGTATACATCGAGCACCTGAGGCTCGAAGGCCCAATGCTCGTTTATCTGCGATGGCAGCTCCACAAAGTCACGCTCTACGTTTGCCACGCTGCTGTAGTGGACATCGCGCATAAAACTGTGCAGGGCATGCCCGAACTCATGGAACATTGTCTCCACGTTGTCGATGGTCTGAAGAGCTGGCTTGTCAGCACTTGGCGGGGTCATGCTGCAAACGTTGACAACTACGGGCTCAACCCTGTTGTCACCTTCGTACCGCTGTCCCCTGAACGATGTACACCATGCTCCGGCTCTCTTGCCGTCGCGTGGCATGTAGTCGCTATAGAATATGGCGAGTAGGGTGGAGTCGGCATCGTACACCTCCCATGCCTGTGCCGTGGGCTCATAGGCAGGAGCCTTATCAGTGATTTCCTTGAACGATACGCCATAGAGCTTGTTGGCAACGTAGAATACCCCTTTCAGTACGTTGTTTATCTCAAGATACTCTGATAGCTTACTCTCGTCAAAGTTGAACTTTGCCTTGCGGGCACGTTCCAGATAGTATCGGTAGTCCCATCCCTCCGGCTCGCAGTCGAGTCCGTCCTTCTTCATCTCGGTGCGTATGTCTTCAAGTTCCTCGTTGGCTTTTGCTACGGCAGGCGTCCATACCTGGTCGAGCAGGGCATAGACAGCCTCTGGTGTCTTTGCCATGCGTGTGTCGAGAATTTGCGAGGCGCAGTTTTTGAAGCCCATAAGCTTTGCCCTTTCCAAGCGCAGCTTCACCAGTTTTGCGCAGATTTCCTTGCTGTCGTAGTCGTTGCCCTGATTGCCACGGTTGCAATATGCCTGGTATATTTTACGCCTCAGCTCCCTGTTGCTGCAATACTGCAGGACAGGATTGCACGATGCCCTCTGCATGTTGAACATCCACTTCCCCGTCTGCCCCTGTGCCGCAGCCATTGCCGCCGCCCTGTCGATATCAGATTGTGGTAGTCCCTGAAGGTCTTCAAGCTTGTCGACGGTGACGAAGGTGTTGTTGGTCTCATGGAGCAGGTTTTGTGAGAACTGCACCTGTAGGTCGGAAATCTCCAAATTCAGCTGGCGCAGTTTCTCCTTGTCCTCATCTGAGAGGTTCGCCCCGTTTCTCTCGAATCGCTTGTAGATGTTCTCCGTTACCTTCATCTCCTCTTTCGACAGCGATGTTGAGTCTGCCTCGTCATATACGGCTTTCACCCTCTCGAAGAGCTTGTCGTTCATGTATATGTCATCACTGTGTGCCGAGAGTATTGGCGACAGCTCCTTGTCAAGAGCCCGGAACTCGGGAGTGGAGTTGCTGCTTGACAGTGGCCAGAACGTCGCAGACGCGCGGTTCAGAGCCTCGCCGCTGCGGTCGAGTGCGGCGATGGTGTTCTGAAACGTGGGCTTAGCCTTGTTTCCGGCTATGGTCTCCACATTTTTCTTCTGTTCATCCACACCTTCGAGTATTGCCTCTCGGTAGTCGTCGACAGTCAGCTTGTCAAAAGACTCAATGCCGTGGATGTTCTTGCTTTTTTCCAGCAGCGCATTTGTGTGCCCTGCCTCACCTGCTGTTGTCATGTTGTTCTCTTGTGTCTTGCAGCCTCCTATAGTCAGTGTAGTTGCCATGAGTGCCGCAACAGTAATCTTGCTGTTCATAGAAATGTCTGTTTTGCTTGCAAATATAAACATTTCTGTCTGATTATGCAAGCAATAATCAAAGTTTCGCTTATTGTGGCTTTGTACGACGGTGTGGCAGTTGCCGTCAATAAGCACAAAATCTGTTTTTTGTTTTGTTATTCCACTTGATTGCATTACCTTTGCAGTGGCAAATAGAGATTGTAATGTATGTGCGTGCGCGCATCTGCCGTTCTCTGCTGCCAGTTATAGAGAATAATTAGTTTAGTTACCGAATAAAAAAGACTTTTTTATGATTTTGTTCTTTAAGACTTCCCAGGAGAATGTTATTGCGGCTGAGATCAATCACCAGCCCAGCCAAGACGAGGTCAACGAGCTTTGCTGGCTTTTTGGCGATGCCGAGTGTCTGGACTCCGACACCCTCGGAGGCTACTTCGTAGGCCCACGACGTGAGATGATTACCCCATGGAGTACAAATGCCGTTGAGATTACCCAGAACATGGGACTTGCCGGTGTTACACGTATAGAGGAGTACTTCCCCGTTGGCTCAAAGGATGCTGACCATGACCCCATGCTCCAGCGCATGTACGATGGCCTCGACCAGACGGTGTTCACCGTCAGCCATACCCCTGAGCCCATCAAGTTTGTAGACAATCTGGAGAAGTTCAACGAGGAGGAGGGACTTGCCCTGTCGCCAGAGGAGATAGAGTATCTCCACAACATGGAGAAGCAGAACGGCCGTCCGCTCACCGACTCCGAGATATTCGGTTTCGCACAGATTAACTCCGAGCATTGCCGTCACAAGATATTCGGTGGCACATTCATAATCGACGGACAGGAGAAGGAAAGTTCCCTCTTCGCCCTCATCAAGAAGACCACCCAGCAGCATCCCGGAAAGATATTGTCTGCCTACAAGGATAATGTGGCCTTTGCCCAAGGTCCCGTTATTGAGCAGTTTGCTCCCGCCGACCAGTCAACTGCCGACTGGTTCAAGGTGAAGGACATAGAGAGCGTCATCTCTCTCAAGGCCGAGACCCACAACTTCCCAACCACGGTAGAGCCTTTCAATGGTGCAGCTACCGGTACTGGTGGTGAGATACGCGACCGTATGGGTGGCGGCGTAGGTTCTTGGCCTATAGCAGGAACAGCTGTATACATGACAGCCTATCCGCGTCTGACAGACGACAATGGCCATGCCGACAGCTCACGCGACTGGGAGGACATACTGCCCGTAAGGAAGTGGCTGTATCAGAGCCCTGAGCAGATTCTTATCAAGGCCTCGAATGGCGCCAGCGACTTCGGCAACAAGTTTGGCCAGCCACTCATCACAGGTTCGCTGCTCACTTTCGAACATCAGGAGAACAACGAGAAATATGCCTACGACAAGGTAATCATGCTTGCAGGTGGTGTTGGCTATGGCACAAAGCGCGACTGCCTGAAGAAAGAACCGCAGAAGGGCAACAAGGTTGTCGTTGTCGGCGGTGACAACTACCGTATCGGTCTTGGTGGTGGCTCGGTGTCGTCGGTAGACACAGGACGTTACAGCAACGGCATAGAGCTCAACGCCGTGCAGCGTGCCAACCCGGAGATGCAGAAGCGTGCCTACAACCTTGTGAGAGCACTGGTTGAGGAGGATAACAATCCGGTAGTGAGCATCCACGACCATGGCTCGGCAGGCCACCTTAACTGCCTGTCGGAGCTTGTCGAGGAGTGCGGAGGCTCGATAGATATGTCGAAGCTGCCGATTGGTGACAAGACGCTGAGCGCGAAGGAGATTATCGCCAACGAATCGCAGGAGCGCATGGGACTGCTCATTGACGAGAAGCACCTTGAGCATGTGCAGAAGATTGCCGAGCGCGAGCGCGCCCCGATGTATGTTGTAGGCGAGACAACCGGCGATGCCCACTTCAGCTTCGTACAGTCTGATGGCAAGAAGCCTTTCGACCTTGACGTGGCTCAAATGTTTGGACATTCTCCCAAGACGGTGATGGTTGACGAGACTGTAGAGAGAAAATACGAGGATGTCACCTACAGCCTCGACGAGATAGATGCCTATGCAGAACGTATGCTTCAGCTGGAGGCTGTAGCATGCAAGGACTGGCTCACCAATAAGGTTGACCGCTCCGTTACGGGCAAGGTGGCACGCCAGCAATGTCAGGGACAGCTGCAGCTGCCGTTGAGCGACTGTGGTGTGGTGGCTCTCGACTACCGTGGCCGCAAGGGTATCGCCACAGCTCTCGGACATGCGCCACAGGCTGGACTCGCAAGTCCAGAGGCAGGCAGCGTGCTCTCTGTGGCAGAGTCACTGACCAACATCGTATGGGCACCGATGGCAACCGATGCCAACAATCCCTCGCCAATTGAGAATATCAGTCTTTCGGCTAACTGGATGTGGCCTTGCCGCTCACAGAAGGGCGAGGATGCACGTCTCTATGCTGCCGTTGAGGCTCTGAGCGACTTCTGCTGCGCCATTGGAGTAAATGTTCCTACAGGAAAAGACTCGCTGTCACTGTCGCAGCAATATCCCGATGGTGAGAAGATAGTTTCTCCCGGCACAGTGATTGTGTCAAGTGGCGGTGAGGTTGAGGACATCAGGAAAGTGGTTTCTCCAGTCATCGTCAATGACAAGAATTCAAGCCTTTACCATATAGACTTCAGCTTCGACGAGCAGCGTCTTGGCGGCTCCGCATTTGCTCAGAGTCTCGGCAAGGTGGGTAGCGATGTACCTACAGTCAAGAACCCTGAGTATTTTGCCGACTGCTTCAATGCCATTCAGGAGCTTATCCGCCGCGGGTGGATAATGGCCGGACACGACATCTCTGCCGGTGGTCTGCTGACAACCCTCCTTGAGATGACTTTCGCCAACACCAAGGGCGGCCTGAACATCAACCTTCACGACCTTGCAGGTGATGATGTCGTAAAGAACCTCATGGCTGAGAACCCGGGTGTTGTCATTCAGGTTTCCGATGAGCACAAGAATGACCTTAGGGAGTATCTTGAGGACAACGGCATCGGCTATGCCAAGATAGGCTATCCTGTTACGGACGGACGCACTCTGAAGGTTGTCAAGGGCGAGTGGAGCCATAGCTTCGATATTGATGCTCTTCGCGACAAGTGGTATAAGACCTCTTATCTTCTCGACCGCAAGCAGAGCATGAATGGCATGGCCAAGCAACGTGCCGAGAACTACAAGCACCAGCCTGTTGAGCTTAGCTATCCTGCCGCCTTCACGGGCAAGCTCTCACAATACGGCATCTCTGCAGACCGCAGGCAGCCCAGTGGTGTTAAGGCTGCCATCATCAGGGAAAAGGGTACCAATGGCGAGCGCGAGATGGCATACTCGCTCTATCTGGCAGGCTTCGACGTGAAGGATGTCATGATGACCGACCTTATCAATGGCCGCGAGACGCTTGAGGACATTAATATGATAGTATTCTGTGGTGGTTTCTCCAACTCTGACGTTCTTGGCTCAGCCAAGGGATGGGCAGGAGCATTCCTCTATAATCCTAAAGCCAAGGAGGCACTCGACAAGTTCTATGCCCGTGAGGACACGTTGTCACTTGGTATCTGCAACGGATGCCAGCTGATGGTAGAGCTAAATCTCATCAATCCCGAGCACGAGCATCGCGCACACCTGCTCCACAACCGCTCGCACAAGTTTGAGAGTGCATACCTCTCGTTGGCCATACCTCAGAACAGCAGCGTACTCTTCGGCTCGCTTAGCGGCAGCAAGCTTGGTCTGTGGGTAGCCCATGGAGAGGGACGTTTCGAACTGCCCGAGGCAGAGGATAAGTACAATGTGGTTGCCAAATACAACTACAGCAGTTATCCCGGCAACCCCAACGGCTCCGACTATAACGTTGCAGGCATCTGCTCCGCCGACGGCCGTCACCTGGCAATGATGCCACACCTTGAGCGTGCCATCTTCCCATGGCAGCTTGGATGGCAGGAGGCAGCACACCGCAACGACGAGGTGACTCCGTGGATAGAGGCCTTCGTCAATGCACGTAAGTGGATTGAGGACAGGAAGTAGGTACACTTACAGGTCTTACTATGCAGAATCTCTATTTGACACTGTTCAAAACCTTCTTTAAGATTGGCGCATTCACCCTCGGGGGTGGATACGCCATGATACCTATTATAGAAGAGGAGGTGGTGAACAAGCACAAGTGGGCCACCCGTGAGGAGATGCTCGACCTTATTGCCGTAGCGCAGAGCTGCCCGGGAGTCTTCGCTATCAACATCAGCACTTTTATTGGCTATAAGCTACGCAAGAAGCGCGGCGCGTTGTGTACCACCCTTGGTACTGCTCTGCCCTCGTTCGTCATCATCCTTGTCATAGCCCTTTTCTTCCACCGTTTCATGGATGTGCCATGGGTAGCTGCTATGTTCCGTGGCATACGCCCGGCCGTTGTTGCCCTCATTGCAGCCCCAACCTTCAATCTGGCCAAGAGTGCGCATATAGGATTGTACAACTGCTGGATACCCATAATCACAGCCTTGCTCATCGCAGCACTTGGTGTAAACCCTATATATATTATTGTTGTGGCGGGAGTGGCAGGCTATCTATATGGACAATTCATAAAACCGACAGAGCAGTAACAGAATATATATGATATTCCTCGAACTATTCTACACATTCTTCGTCATCGGCCTTTTCGGCTTTGGAGGCGGATATGGTATGCTGTCGCTCATACAGACGCAGACGGTTTCCATACACCATTGGCTTACAACGGCAGAGTTCACAAATATTGTGGCCATATCGCAGATGACACCTGGCCCCATAGGCATCAACTCAGCAACATATTGCGGATATGCCGCGGTGCATAATGCCGGATATGGCGAGGCCATGGCTGTTCTTGGCTCTGCTACTGCCACCTTCGCCCTGGTGCTGCCCTCGTTCGTGCTAATGGTTCTCATCAGCAAGATGTTCATGCGCTATATGAATACGCCGGCCGTACAGAGCATATTCCTCGGACTGCGCCCGACGGTAGTGGGGTTGCTTGCTGCTGCTGCCTTGATGCTTATGAACCGTGAGAACTTTGGCTCCATGGATGATAGTCCATGGCAGTTCTTTATCAGCATTGCCCTGTTTGTATCCACCTTCGTGGGTACCTATTATATAAAGATAAACCCCATAAAAATGATTTGCTATGCTGCGTTTGCTGGTCTTGTTCTGCTTTATTGAGATGGGCGTCACTACTGTGACAGCCCAAGGACATACCCGACGTCCTATGACGGAGTTCACTACCGACACCGCCATGGTCCACGACCCCGTCATGGCCTACGAGGATGGCGTATATTATATGTTCTCTACGGGTATGGGCATTCAGCTTATGACATCTTCCGACCGACGCTCATGGACATTCAAGCCGGGCGGCGTCATGGGACGCGATGGCATCCCTGCATGGACTCATGATAGTGTTCCTGGCTTCCGCAACCACGTGTGGGCACCCGACATCTTCCGTTTCAACAACAGATGGTGGATAGCCTATAGTTGCTCGACATTCGGCAGGAACACCTCGGCCATAGGACTGATAAGCTCCCCCACCCTTGCCACACCTCAGTGGACTGATGAGGGATGTGTCATTACCAGCAGGCAGGACCGCAACAACTGGAATGCCATTGATGCCAACATCTGTGCTGATGCCGATGGACGGCCATGGATGACATTTGGAAGCTTTTGGGACGGCATACAGATTATACCTCTTGACAGCACCATGCACGCTGTCGGCAGTCCAAGGACAATAGCACGCAGATGGGGCGACAACCTCTCTCATGGCGGCAACCCCACTTCCGAATACGCTGGCGAGAACGCCATAGAGGCACCGTTCATATTCCATAAGGACGGCTGGTACTACCTGTTCGTCAGCTGGGACTATTGCTGCCGTGGCGAGAAGAGCACATACCGTGTGGCCGTAGGACGGAGCCGCAAGATTACCGGGCCATATCTCGACCGCAATGGCAAGGATATGTCTATAGGTGGAGGAACACCGTTCTTTGGTGGCGATGGGGTGTCGCTGCAGGCTGCCGGACATTGTGCCGCATACTCCTTCCCTGATGGTGACATCTTCATATGCCATGGCTACAGCGTAGCACACGATGGTGCGGCAATGTTAGTGCAGAGAAAAATCAGCTGGACTGACGATGGATGGCCGACTGTAGAGCCATAGTTTTTTTATCACAATAATCATAGCATATATGACTATCGTTGAAATATTTTTGCTGGCAGTTGCCCTTGCCATGGACTGCTTCACCGTCTCGATAGTGTTCGGTGTGCTGCTCCGTCGCTACGACTGGCGCACCATTCTCACCACAGCCTTCCTCTTCGGACTCTTTCAGGCACTGATGCCATTGGCGGGCTGGCTATGTACGGCAAAATTGAGCTCGTATGTTGAGAGCGTCGACCACTGGGTGGCATTTGGCCTACTGTCCTTTCTTGGTGGAAGAATGATAGTAGAGTCGTTCAAGGATGATGACGCCGACCACCATTTCAATCCCCGTAGTCTGAAAACGCAGCTGACCTTTGCCGTAGCAACGAGCATCGACGCACTCGCCGTGGGCATCTCTCTGGCTTGCCTCGGCTATACATCCATGTCCACGCTTGTCATGCCTCTTGTCGTCATCGGTGTTGTCTCTCTTGTTTTCAGCATCACAGGCAGCATCCTTGGCATACGCTTCGGAAAGGGCGTGGCAAAACGTATGAAGCCTGAGCTTATCGGAGGCATAGTGCTTATAGCCATTGGTGTGAGAGTCCTCTTTGAGCATCTCTTCGGATAATCCCGCATGTATTATATATATTTTTATAAGACCATAATATAATATGATAAACCGTCTATTACAATTTCTGGATGCCTCTCCAGTCAATTTCTTGGCAGTAAGAAACATTGTTGCAGAACTCGAGCAGTCGGGCTACACACGTTTCGATGCCAGCGAGTCCCTTACAGATATTCAGCCGGGTAGTAAGTTTTTTGTGACGAAGAACGACTCGTCGGTGTATGCTTTCCGCATAGGCAGTAAGCCACTTGCCGAAGCAGGCTTCCGCATGATATGTGCCCACTGCGATTCTCCTACGTTCCGTATAAAACCCAATGCAGAGATGCTCTGCGAGGGCGGCATCGTGAAACTCAATACCGAGGTGTATGGTGGTCCTATAATGTCGACATGGTTTGACCGTCCGCTAACACTTGCCGGTCGTGTGATAACAAGGGGTGACAGCCCCATGGAGCCCCGCACATTGCTCATGCATGTACGCAGGCCTCTTCTGCAGATAAGCAATCTTGCCATACATTTCAACCGTCAGGTGAACGACGGGGTAAAGCTAAGCCGTCAGAAAGACATGCTTCCGCTGCTGGGTATGGTGACAGATGAGCTGGAGAAGGGCAATATGCTCATTGGTGTCATTTGTGATGAGCTTGGCATAAGTAAGGAAGAGATTCTCGACTTCGACCTTTATCTTGCTGATGCTACACCAGCCTGCCTCTTCGGAGTGCATGACGAGTTTATTTCATCAGGCCGTCTCGATGACCTGTCGATGTGCTACGCTGGTCTTGAGGCTCTAACGGGAACACCGGATGGCGAGGTAACGAGCGTATTAGCCATCTTCGACAATGAGGAGACTGGCTCGCAGACCAAGCAGGGTGCAGGAAGTCCTTTCCTCTCGTCGCTGTTACGTCGGATAGCCTTTGATCAGGGAGGAGGCGAGGAGGCATATTGGCGCTCGGTAGAGAAAGCCTTCATGGTCTCTGCTGACAACGCGCACGCATGGCATCCCAACTATAGCGAGAAGTATGACCCGACGAACCATCCCGTTCTTGGTGGTGGCCCTGTAATAAAGTTCAACGCTGCACAGAAATATGCCAGCGATGCCGTGTCGGCGGCAGTATTCTCAGAGATATGCCGTAAGGCTGGAGTGCCATGCCAGCGGTTCGTCAACCATAGCGATGTGGCAGGTGGAAGCACCCTTGGCAACATTCTTGCCTCGTCAATACCTCTTCGGGGCGTAGACATGGGCAACGCTATTCTTGCCATGCACAGCTGCCGCGAGACAGGCAGTGTGGCAGACCACGAATTCTGCGTAAAGGCGTTTAAAACTTTCCTGAGCGAATAAGGGCAAGAGGGCTAAGGAGCCTTCCCCGCATACCCCAGGCACACAACGCTGATTCTTACGTTTCTCACCTTAATCAGCTGGCTGGCACACGCCATGATAGTAGCGCCCGTTGTCACCACATCATCAACGATAGCCACATGCTTGCCTGCAACCTTATGTCCATCGGCAAGCTCCCATGCTCCCTCCATATTGTCCTGTCTTTCCCAACGGTTAAGACTTGTCTGGCTTCCTTTGAAGATGGTACGGCGAACGACGCCTGTCACCACGGGAAGTCCTGTGATATCGGCTATGCCACGAGCCATCTCCTCACTTTGGTTGTAGCCACGCACAACCATTCTCTTGCTTGTCAGCGGCACAGGCATCAGCACGTCTATGTCACCGAAGAAGTCAGTAGCCATCAGCTCCATGGCCATGAGCCTTCCCATCTGGTAGCAGAAGTCGGGATGGCTCCCGTATTTCATGCCATAGACGATGTTGCAGGCCTGCGAGCCATGCTCGTACCTCATCAGGGCGACAGCCTTCTCCAAAGGCACAATTCCCCAGAGATTCTTTGCCATGACATTGTCATAGGGATGTTCTGCAAACGACGTGCGGGGAAGCATCATGTTGCAGGCAGCGCATATCACGTGGCCAGGCACCTCTATGCGGCAGCCGCAGACGGCACACGCACGAGGACTTATGAGGTCTGCCAGACGTGCGAGGAGGCTAACTGTCATAGTCGTCTATATCCTGTACCGAGGCCTCGCCGAGGCATCTCCTTATCACCTGCATGTCGAAACCACGCCCAAGGGCATATTTCACAAGCTTCATCGACCGCTCGTAGTCGGAGCTGCCCTTTACCGACCGTGCCTTTGCCTTGAGCAGTGGCGCCAGCACCTCGGCATAGTCGTCATCGCTGATAATGGCAAGGGCCTCGGCCTGTATGTCGGCAGGTATACGCTTCTGCCACATGGCCTCGGCTATCTTGCGACGGCCCCATTTGTTGAACTTCAGCTTGTCACGCACGAAGAGGGTGGCAAAGCGGCGGTCGTCGACATAACGGTCATCAACAAGACGGCACAGCACACGCTGGCGGGCATCGGCAGACAGTCCCCATTTCTCCATCTTCTGCATCATCTCGCCACTGCAATGCTCGGCCTTCGAACATTCTGTGGCCAACAGGGCGAGGGCTTTCTCTTCACTTATCTCTCTCATAATCTTATTGCTTTCACGAAACGTTGACGGCCATATTGGTCATCTATGACCTCAACCTGCTCGAACCCCATGGTGCAGAGAAGTTCCGTAATGGACGATGCACACAGGGGATTAATCTCGAAATAGAGCCTGCCGCCATGACGTAAGGCACTGATGGCATACCGGGCTATGGCAACATAAAAGCGCAAGGCATCGGCGTCGGGGACAAAGAGTGCCAGATGGGGCTCGTAGTCGAGGACACTATGCGACATCGACTGCCGCTCGCTATCAAGGACGTATGGCGGATTGGATACTATGACCGACCAGCGCTCCACGTCGCTCGGCGGGCATAGGGCATCCTGCCTGACAACTCCCACCTGCGCTCCCATAGCATCGGCATTCTGCTGCGCCACCGACAGGGCAGTGTCTGATATGTCCCAGCACTCCACACTACAGCCGGGACAGTCAAGGGCTATGGTAATGGCAATGCATCCGCTGCCCGTGCAAATGTCGAGGACGCTGCCCACATCGTTGCCAATGTCACGGCATACTGTCTGCACAAGCTCGGCTGTCTCGGGGCGTGGGATGAGGACTCCTGGCTCCACATGGAAGGTACGGCCACAGAACTCAGCCTCGCCAAGGACATACTGCACGGGCTCGCCTTTCTGCAGCCTCGACGCTATGTCGGCAAGGCAGACCTGCTGGTCTGCCGTTAGACGGGCGGTGCCATCACAGATAATGTCGGCATACGAGAGGCCGAACCGTGTCTCAAGGACAAGGCGCACGATGGCGCGAGCCTCACTGTCACCATATACCGTTGACAAACGGCTGCAAAGGTCTCTGTAGGTTGGTGTGTGGTTGTCTTCCATAATCATATGGTGCAAAAGTAAATCTTTTACATTGGTTACACAAAAAGAAGTTGTTAAAGAAGCTAAAGAATAGGAAGAAGGCCATACGGACAGACAGCCATGCAATCGATTGCACGCTAAAAAAGACTAAACAGCAGGCACCTCTTATCGTACACTTGATAAATAGTTGTAATTTTGAGCACGAAAACAAATCTTACCTACAATAGTATGAAACATATTTACTCACTACTTCTTGCGCTTGCCACCCTGCCACAGGGGATGAGCGCACAGGGATGGCCCGCCAACTACGACGGCGTGATGCTCCAGGGGTTCTACTGGGACTCTTTTGACAATACACAATGGAAAAATCTGCAGGATCAGACCAAGGATCTGGCAGGCAACTTCTCATTAGTATGGATTCCGCAGAGCGGCAAGTGTCTGGAGACTTACCAGACCATGGGCTACACGCCATACTATTACTTCAACCAGAACTCAAGCTTCGGCACGGAGAGCGAGCTGCGCGACCTCATATCGTCGTTCAAGGCTGCAGGAATAGGTACCGTGGCCGACGTGGTGGTAAACCATCACAACACCACGGGGTGGTTCACCTTCCCTGCCGAGACCTACAATGGGGTGACCTACCAGCTGCTGCCTACTGACATCACGGCCAACGACGACGGCGGCAAGACTGCCTTGGAGGCTGCCAGGCAGGACGTTGCGCTCAGTACCAACAACGACGAGGGCGAGGACTGGGGAGGCATGCGCGACCTCGACCACAAGAGCCAGAACGTGCAGAACATCATCAAGGCTTATGTCAGGTACCTCAAGGATGACCTCGGATACACGGGCTTCAGATATGATATGGTGAAGGGCTTCGCGGCATCCCACGTGGCAGACTACAACAAGGCGGCGGGAATAGAGTTCTCCGTGGGCGAATACTGGGACAGCAACGCCAATATCCAGTCCTGGATAGAGAACACGGGCAAGAACAGCGCAGCCTTCGACTTCCAGTTCCGGTACAATGTGCGCGACGCTGCCAATGGCGGCAACTGGACATTGCTCAACAGCACCAACAACCTCATGCACGATGCCACGCTCAGGCAGTATGCCGTGACATTCGTCGAGAACCACGACACCGAGTACCGATCAGCATCATCGCCACAGGACCCGATAAAGAAAGACACGCTCGCCGCCAACGCCTACCTGCTGGCTATGCCCGGCACACCGTGCGTGTTCCTGAAGCACTGGATGGACTACAAGGATGAGATTGGAGCCATGATAGCGGCACGAAAGGCTGCTGGCATCACCAACATGAGCAACTACGTGAAGAAACAGATCAACCAGAACTACTACGCCGTGGTGGTAAACGGCAACCTCTATGCCGCCATGGGAAAGACCGACATGATGACGGCACCGGGCAACGGGTGGACGAAGGTGCTCGACGGATACCATTACGCTTACTATCTGGCAAACACTCTCGAGACGGCATTCGCCGACAAGGCATCGGGCATAAGGAACGGCGCATTCAAGGTGAGGCTCTATGCCGTAACTGACGACGCTGCCGCAAAGGTGGTATACACCACCGACGGAACAGATCCTACGGCACAGAGCACCGCCGTGGCATCGGGGACGGAGATTACCGTCTCTGACGACTGCACGCTGAAAGTGGGAATACTCTCTGCAGGCAAGGTCAAGGGCATCATCTCGCGCGACTATGTAATAAAGGTTGTCGAGGACGTGCCCGACGTATTCGATACTCCTGCACCAGGATATACCTTCCACGCATACTTCGTGGCACCAACCACTTGGAAGAAGGACATCCTCTGCTGGGCATGGACATCCACGCAGAACTACACTGGCGGCACGTGGCCAGGCACCAAATGTTACAAGATAAGGAAGAACGGCAACAACGAGTACGTATGGCAGTGGTGCTACTACGGTGATATCACTACTCCGCCGACGGGCATCATCTTCAGCAATAACGGCTCCCCACAGACCGCCGACCTGACATTCGTCAACGGAGCATACTACAACATCAAGGGCAAGACTACCGGCATACAGGCAGCGACAGCCACGAAGCCAGCCATATCGGGCAACATATACAGCATCGATGGCCGTCTCGTGCGACGCAACGCCTCATCGACAGCCGGACTCTCCAAAGGTGTATATGTCTATAACGGCAAGAAAATTGTAGTGGATAGCGAATAACAAAAACAGAAAGCAGCAGGACCTCAAGAAGGCTCCTGCTGCTTTCCGTTTATGTGGGTTCTATAAATTCGCTTTGTCAGATTCTGGAATTATCCGCATCCTCCGCATTTTCCGTGTGAAGACAATCAACAATCAATCATCAGTCATCAATAATCAATAATCAACAATCAACAATCAATCATCATTAATCAAAACTTGTTCTCCCCCGTCCGCTTGCGGACCCATTTCCTTCAATTCACGGTTAATTCGCTTTAATTTGCGTTCTCCTCCCTCGTCCGCCTGCGGACATCCGTACCCTTCCGCATTTTCCGTGTGAACACCATCAGTAATCAGTCATCATTAATCGAAACTTGTATCCAAGCCTCGTCCGCTTGCGGACCTCCGTTTAAATTCCGTTTAAATTCCGATGATTCACATTCCCCCACACCGTCCGCTTGCGGACCTCCGTGTCCTCCGCATTTTCCGTGTGAAGACCATCAGTAATCAAAAACTTGCGTAGCTTGATGAACACCGCTGAAAAATGGTAATGTGTGAAAAAACACATTTTCCCCAATTTCCTTGGCAGCTTCAGGAATAATGAGTATATTTGCTGCGTGATTAAATTTAAAATATTTGTTAGACAATGAATACATTATCATATAATAGCCAGTCTCAGTTAATTGTTACTATTGAAGATGCGTCATTAGTGAAGAAGATTTCTGATGCTGTTAAATTAATTAAAGGTGTGACTTCGGTTCGTATCTCTAAACCGAATGACCCGATATTACAAAGTGCATCCTATAAAGCGGGCATGGAGGATATAAAGAACGGAAATGTGACATCATATTCCAGTTCTGATGAAATGTTCCGTGATTTAATGAAATAAGTTATAATGGCAAAATATACTTTGATTGTCACATCAGAATTTAGGAAGACGTTCAAATTGTGTCAGAAACGCGGTTTGGATATGAGTCTTTTAAAGAGGGCAATTGATATATTGGAAATGGAAGGCAAGTTGCCCGACGAGTATCGGCCACATAAGTTAACTAATAAGAAAGGCAATGCGACCTGGGAATGCCATATCAAATCAGATTGGTTGCTTGTGTGGCAACAGAATGACTCTGAGCTTACTTTAGTAATGGTAACAACGGGCACACATTCCGACATGTTCTATAAGAATAAAAGGTGATTTTTGAAGTTACTCCTTGAGCAAGCTCAGATATTTTCAGCCCGCTAACCCCGTCCGCCTGCGGACCTCCGTTTAAATTCCGTTTAAATTCCGATGATTCCTGTTCTTGCACACCTTCCGCTTGCGGACATCCGTGTCCTCCGCATTTTCCGTGTGAAGACAATCAATAATCAGTCATCAATCATCAATAATCATCCATCCGTGTCCATCTGTGTCATCCGTTGACAAACAATTTTTCCTTTTAATTGCCGTCCAATTTTTGATAATTGCTGTTCTCCCTCCCCCGTCCGCTTGCGGACATCCGATTCATCCGTGTTTTCCGTGTGAACACCATCTTTAATCATTAATCGAAACTTGTATCCTAACATCGTCCGCTTGCGGACCTCCGTTTAAATTCCGTTTAAATTCCGATGATTCACGTTTCCCCACAAAGTCCGCTTGCGGCCCTCCGTTCCCATCCGTGTTGTCCGTGTGAAGACAATCGTTAATCATTCATCATTAACCATGACTCAACCTCCAGATTAGATGATAAACCCTAAACACCGGCTCCCACAGAGCCTCCTCTGGATAACTCCTCACGAGTCTCATCACCCGCTTCAGCTTCCACACCCCGTGCTTCACCATTCCACCCTTTTTCAGCGCAGCATCCCGTGTATCATATTGCCCGAAGTTTCCTCCTTTCATTATCTCCTCCAGCAATCTCCTCCCCTCCTTCTCATTCGGCTCACAAATCATCCAAGGCGCAAAATTATTCTCCTTCAATTCACGGTTAATTCGCTTTAATTTGCGTTCCCCTCCACCGTCCGCTTGCGGACCTCCGTTTAAATTCCGTTTAAATTCCGATGATTCACTTTCTTCCACAAAGTCCGCCTGCGGACCTCCATCCGTTTCCCTCCGTGGACCATTTTCGTTTTCGTTTTCGTTATCGTTATCGTTTTCGTTATCGTTTTCGTTCCCTCCACCAAACACTTCGTTGATGACAAACATTACAGCGGAAGCAAACTTTGCCATCCCGAAAGAACGGAAAACAGACATGACTTGCGATGGTGACATTACAGCTGAGCCATGCCCCTCTATCAACATCCCCCTCGATTCCAGTTCTTTCTTTTCCTCCAAATCATTATGCCATATCTTTAGTGTGTAGTAATAATCCATGAGTTGGCGCAAGCCAACGCCTCCCTCAAAAACATGAGTATATAAGTGACACATCTGATATACCACGTTTACAGAAGAGGTCATCATGGAGAAACCGAGATGAGTCTTATTCTTCATACACTCGTCAGCATGATGCTCAAACCATCGTTGCATCCTCCAGTTCCTCAGTGGTGACCTGAGAAATGCAGGACGGTAATGCACTTCCACTTTCGTACCATCCATCGTTGGAGCGTCTATATGATGATAGCAGGCCTTTGGATGAGAATCCATTCCCTTCAATCTATACTGCATCCTCACATACTCACGAATCGCCTTATGACCATGATATTCTACCTTGTTCTTCCCCGTTTGAGCCGCAATCTTAATTCCCCCGTCCGCCTGCGGGCCTCCGTGCCCCTCCGTGTTTTCCGTGTGAACACCATCAGTAATCAAGAACTTGCGTAGCTTGATGAACACCGCTGAAAATATATTATGTGTGAATAATCGATCATCATTAATCAACTCTTGTTCTCCTCCATCGTCCGCTTGCGGACATCCGTTCCCCTCCGTGTTTTCCGTGTGAACAAAATCATTAATCAATAATCTTTCATCAGTAATCAAAACTTGTTCTCCCACATCGTCTGCCTTCGGACATCCGTGCCCCTCCGTGTTTTCCGTGTGAATTAAATACTTAATCGGTGTTGCCCACACGTCAATATCCCCAGGCATACGTCTTATACTTAACCCTTCAGGATAATTCAACAGATTCCCTTGCCCTTTTAGTATGCAGCATTGCAATCCGTCATGCTCATACTGCTTGGTAATCTCCCCACACTGCATATTGAGCTTTTCATTCATCCGCTCAATTTTTAAGGCATATCCGTACCATTTCATACGAATATCGGCAGGACATTCCACACCCACCTCATGCAATTTCTCCACAGCAGCAAAGCCAATACCAAGCAAAGACTGCCGTTTGCAAAACTCAAACAACACCTGCCATTCATGGACAGAAGGAATAGCTGATAGCCGCTCCCTCAATCCCATGGCCACTTGTATAAACTCAAATTCAAGTCTCATCACAATTTACCTGATGCCAATTGCTTCAAGCGTAATATTCCACAAAAACAAAGGATTGCCCAACACATACCGTCTCCACATGCGTTTCGGCTCTTTGAGCAATCTATAAAGCCACTCCAGCGAGTGATCCTGCCACCACTGCGGCGCACGTTTGTATGTCCCCGCAAAGAAGTCAAACACCGCCCCGATGGTACCCACATGACAATGAATGTTCAATTCATTCCAATGCGAATACGTCCATTTCTCCTGCTTCGGAGCAGTCATGCCAATCCATAGCAAATCAGGATTCGCCCCGTTGATAGCCTCCACGATAGCCCTGTTGTCCTCATCCGTGAATGCCGGCTTATAGGGAGGAGAATAAGTAACCACCTCAATGTTTGGATACACTTCAGCCGCCTTCCTACGAATCAGTTCCAGCACCTTTTCCGAGCTACCCATAAACATAACCCTCTTCTTGTTTTCGTTTTCGTTTTCGTTATGGTTATCGTTTTCGTTCAATTTTCCCATTTCAAACTCAAACAAGTCCCATCCTGCTATACGCTCCTTGGGCTGGCTCTTCGCCTTTATCCATCGGCAGGCCTTCACTATGCTCACCCCGTCAGGAATAAGCACATCACCGTTTGTCAGCGCCTCAGCAAAGAGCGAGTCCTTGCGTGCCGTATTATAAGAATGGGCATTTATCGTGTTGATAAGCAACTTGCCCTCTGGCAGCGAGGCAAGCTCCGCCTTGCTGCCTAAAATATCTAATTTTTTTAATCGAAACATATCTGTATTAAAAATAAAATCAAATTGAGAAAAGATTATCCCATACTTTCTACTGCATCATCATAGCGTTTTAGATACTTATTAACGATTTGAATCCCCTTTAAGAACTACTGACTCCAACATCCGATACAATGTATCTAGATAACCATATAATGAAGAATCTACGAACATTAACTATATGCTATTAAGAATGAAGACAATGACCAAGGATATCAACGAATCTCATCTCAAACACCTCCAACGTAAACTCATTTTCAAACTTCCTTCTTCCTGCTTCACCCATGTATTGACACATGTCTGCATCTGTAAGAAGAGTTCCTATTTTGTCAGCTAATGTTGCTGTATCGTGCTTTGGGACCAGAAAACCAGTCTTGCCATCATCTATTATGCCGGGGATTCCACCTTCCGTGGTGGATATACACGGCAGATGATGCTGCATAGCCTCCAGCAACACCAATGGAAAGCACTCGTTGGGATAGAATGTCGGAAAAACAAATACATCAGCAGTTTTCAGGAACGTTTCCTTATCCTTACCATATTTTCTGCCATGATATATTACCATGCCCTCAAGTCCTCGCTTAGCCACCTCATTCTGAAACTTAGCAGCAGTCATATCAATAGTCTCTCCTCCTACAAAGTCGCAGACAAAACGGCAACTTTTTCCCTTTAGCACTTTCAAAGCATCAAGCAATACAACTACACCTTTGCTTATCAGAAGATTAGAAAGGAATAATATATGAGGAACTTTACCGTCAATGTCATTACCAGCTCCAGTATCCGAAGAAGCGGAGTTGTCAGTAATAGGGATGCCATTGCCACAAATGAACACATTCTTCCTATCAACGTATTTCTTCACGTCATCATACAGGCTTCGAGACAAAAGAATCACTTTAATGCCTTTAAAGAAACGCCTATACAATGCATCGTCAAATCGTCTGTTCTGACGAGTTGCCACACCTTTATTATGATAATGCACCACCACTTTACATCCCAAGTGTTTAAGCATTTGCACCACCATGAAGTCCTTGTAGAACGCACCGCCACAAGCATTCGGGGTAACATACACCAATTGCGGTTTAATGCGATTCACCGCCCTTCTGATTCTATTCAGTAGTATAAAGAAGTCAAAGAGTTTCCTCATCCCCACCTGTCCGATGTCCTGCAAGTTCTTTGCAGTAGTCAGGTTGATGTAATGACTCTCAAACTTCCCATTTATAAGTTCACTATCGTGGATATACTGTCCCACCATAGCAGCACCATGCACAGGCGGTGGCATGTGCATGATGAAAAGGATCTTTGGTTTCATCATCAAAATCTACTCAAAATTTTTCATAATATGCCAATAATATCCTTTCGGATTCTTACTGGCCTCATCTACCTTACGATAATTCAATTTATGAATACTCACATGATCAATAAGGTCCTGCCATTGCTCCTGATGGAAAGTACGTCCCAAGGCATCACCCAAGAGAATACTGTGATAACTGTTCTCACGAGGCATCCGAGCCTCAACCATCGGAAACTCACGGAGGGACAAACCCAGGAAAAGATGGATGATGTAATAATCCACCAAACAGTTATAATCCTTCCAGTAAGCCAGAAGCATATCCAAGACCGAAGAAATCACAATCTGATGAGGCACAGCAGCAAAGAACCAAGTGGATAATCCCACAGGAGCTATAGCCCCACGCTTGAAGTAGCGGAACACCGTCAGTTCACTCTGCATAATCCTATCCCATCGCCCTTGCATTTTCTCATTCCCAAAACCAGAACAGAATACCGTAGCATCCATCCAGACACCACCATACTTCTGCAAGACCAACAGGCGGAGCAAATCGCTGAAAGAAGCAGCAGGAATCAAGCCCTTCTTATATTTCCTGACAATATACGCAGGCAGTTCAATCCATTGCTGGTAATTACTGAGATCAAAGACCCTGAACTCATAATCCGACAGATGCTTCCTTTGCGAAGCCAAGCACACCTTCACCAAATCAGGAGCCTGATCGATACCCTGCAGCCAGGAGAACCAGACTATCTTCGGAACACCCCCTTCATTCGGAGTCTGATCCTCCGCGCCCCTCACCTTCATCTCATCCAAGATATAGCGATACTGCCGAATCAGAATCCTATCCACTTTCTCAGTAATCACAGGATAAGCAGCTTTCAAGGACCTCCCCTTCAAGGCACAACGTACCAAAGCACAGACACCCGTCCACAACACCCCCATACGGATATATTGCCAGACAAGCCTCCAGCTACCGAACTGCCGAAAACGAGATTTCAGTTTATCAAAATCTAACATTTTATTAATGTACGTAGTTTATCTATCGTAACGCTAACCATCAGACTGATTCCTGCAAACACGATAAAAGCCAAAGGCCAGAAGCGGATGGAATATATCATAGGTTGCAAGAATGTCCAACAGAAATAGCCATGTATAAACCAAAGTGTCGTAGAATATCTACCTACATATAGGAGACCTTTAAAAACAGGAGAGCCTTCAGAAGCAAGTAGCTTTAAACCCAATATACACAATGGGACATGGAATAATTCTGTGATGCTGACTAATGGCAACTTAGCTCTACATGCTATAGATAGAGCTATTATTAATAGAGATATTGCCCCCACACATCGCCATTTCACGAGATTCAAGCACCTGATTTTGTGACTAATAATAGAGAGTAAACCATATTTTGCAAACAGCATACCCTCTATGAAAATCGGTAGATTATTCATTAGCATTTTAATCTGTCTCGCAACTATAAATCCACTTTCATCTACCCAATCTATTTTTCCAATAATCTTAGTTGCTAAAACAATAAGGAGAAAGCCGATAACTACATGAACAACCTTTCTTTCATTTATCAGATAAACAAAAAAAGGAAATAACAGTATCAGTTCAATATAGAGAGAAACAAACCACGCATTAGGACACCAATCACACCTTAATGTTGATGCAGTCAATATAAGACTCTCCCAAGACCAAGCAAACTTCCCGAGCAAAAGAGCTAAAACAATAAAAGGAATCGTAACAGTCCAATAATGTTTCAGCAATTTAAACGACCTTTTGATCTCTTTATGCAATAAGGAGAACGTATCCGATCTTTTTATCATATAGCTTGCCATCAAGCCAAAACCAGAAAGAAAAAGGAAAATGGGCACACAAATCTGGAAAGCACCTTCCCATTCATTACCGCTCCATGAATATTGATATTCAGGAGCGACAAAAGTATTTCCGAAATGAAGGAACATCATAAAGAGTACAGCCCATCCCTTTAAATAAGTTGATTCTAATTTTGACATCTTATTAATTCTACAATAGAAAGCGATTGTAAGCCAGAAAAATAACCAGCATCAATGCCCAAAATAACCTTTTGTACCATTATAGGAGAGTATCTTTCCTGGCATAGCACCAACGACCGCATTTTCAGGTATATCTTGATACACGTATGCATTAGCACCAATAAAAGCACTATCGCCAATAGTTATCCTACCGACAACTACGGCACCAGCCCCTATTACCACATTGTTACCAATGGTAGGACTACCCCCCATTCTGCCAACGACCAGCATATCCAAGAGTTACATTATGGAAGATATTGCAGTTTTTACCAATCTTGATACTGCCTATAACAATACCACCAAAATGTTCAAACTTAAACCCTTCTCCAATTTCTGCACCAAGAGAAAGTTGGATACCAGATTGCCTACAGATATGCTTATAATAAAGAGAGAAGGTACCCTTTCCCATAGGTATCTTAGATAAGATATGATACCATTGATGATACAACCTATGTAAAAAGATAACCCTGAACGAAGGATTGGTAACGTAATACTTGAAAACATCTTTCCAAGTACCTTTACTCCCTTTATATCTTACTTACATCTGATAAAATTATGTTCATTTTATACACTCACAAAATCTATTATATAATTTCCAAACTACATACGCAGCAACAAGTGATTCCAGATATATCCATACCAAATCAGTAATAGGATTAGCTAAATGATAACCATAGGCGATAAAAAAAGCAATCGCCTTCATTTGGCTTGTTACATTTTTATTGAAACTTTTCATTTCCACCAAGCCTCAAAAGTATGTGTTGACACTCTTTTTTCTTCAGGTGGCAACTGCATGTAGTCACCATAAATCTGAGAAAGATATTTATCATATTCTTTTGGAATTCTAAACTGACGACCTTCAAAATTACCAAAGATAGTATCTTCAAGTTCAGATTTCTTCATGATTTTATTTACACCATAAGAATACATGATATTAGCTACATATTCTGCCTGATTATAAGGGATCTTCTCATGCTTTTTGTTTTGTCATTTTTACTATTGCATCAAACTCTCTTCTCGCACAATTTACAGTATTAAAAGGTTTTTCCAGTTCGATGGATTTTCTTCCCATTGCTTTCAAGTCGTGATGATGAAAATAATCCAGAGCTTTAACCATACTTCCTTGATCAAAAGTATCAAAGGTTATACCATTTTCTCCTTCATGAATAAGCTCCGGATGGCAACCATTATAGATACTTGTAGCCACAGGAAGACCACATGCCATAGCTTCAGGAACTACCAAACTCCAATTATCTTCAATCGTTGGCAAGAAATATACGTCAGCAATAGCATAATAGCGATATATATTATAATACTCAACTCGTCCTTCAAGGAAAATTGAGGGTTCATTGAGAGATAGTTTTTTGCACTCATACATCAACTCTCCATCTCCAACAACAATGAGACTATCATTAGGATGATTCTTAATGTGAGTTTTCCATGCATTCAATAGCGGAATGATGCCCTTTCTTGTAATGAGCTGTCCCGTAAACAAATAAATCAATCCATCCTCACCTCTTTGAAATTTCTTCTTGAACAATTCCTTACTCTCATCAGAATACGAGTTTATGGCATCTCTAAGTCCCTTACTGTCCGCACTCATACCTCCAATAATAATCTTCTTGGGAGCAACACCAATACTTTCAAGATATTTTTTCGTTTCAGATCCATTTACCAGATAACCTCTGAATAACTTATCCTGGATTTTTCTTGTGAATGTCTTAAACCTAGAATTGTTTCTCTCTGTGTGCATAGTACGTTCATACCCCATAAAAACAGGTATATGATGTATCAAGCCATAGAGCTGCACAATAGGTGTCCACTGGAAGAAACCTTCCGTAATCAACACATCAGGTTTGACTTTGCTAATCATACCCCATAATGAAGTTGGGAAAGGAATAGTTTTGTCTCCTTCTTGATGCTTTGAAAACGATCGGGTATTGAAATCAAAAACGGTTTCATTATCATAAGGATGAGCATTTTCACCAAGTTCCTTTTTAATTTCATCAAGTAACTTACGATGTTTACTCATAAAATATCTTGTAGAATACAAGACATGAAAATTCCCATTAAACAGTCGATTTAACTCAACATAAAAGGGTAAACGATACTCCCAAAAGGAAGGGTTACAATATAGTACTATCATTATTTACTCTTCTTATAATCAGATATCACATCATGGTAATAGTTTACCATTTGTTCTAACACAACTGATTTTTCAAAATGCATCATAATTCTTTGCTTTGCATTTTCAGAAATCATTTTTCTTTGGTCTGCATTAAGCTGCAATAATTCCAGCAGCTTGTCTGCTAGTTTTTGTGGATTATGCGGCTCTATCAGATAACCACTCTTTCCGTTTTCAATAATCTCGCTCATGCCACCAGATGAACTGCCCAAAACCACAGCTCCAACGCCCATAGCTTCCAAACATACCATCGGCAAATTGTCCCACCAAGATGGAAAACAAACAACCGTTGCTTTTTGATAGATACCAAACACCTGTTCTCTATCAACTTTTCCCATAACATGGAACCAAGGATTGGTATTTTCCTTCAATTTAAGGCGTTGGGCATACTCCCCCATCTTCCCGTAAAGAAACATATCGAAATTTATATTTCTTTTAGCAAGAATCTGTCCAGCCTCGAAGAGATCATTACATCCCTTTACATCACTGATGGTACCTACAAATACGATAGAAGGCTTAACACTATTTCCTTGTGCTTCATTGATTTTATTCAGACTCAGGTTCAGAGGCAAAGAAACAGGATTATATATCACTTTAATCCTACTCTTTTCAACATGTAAATTGGCCTCGGTCCAATCTGCTAAAGCTTGTGAGCAAGAACTCAGATACTGAGACTTCTTTATTAAGCTAAGTTCCTTTCTGCCAGTCCAAACGAATACTTTGTTTAAACCACGATATTTAACTATACCCAAGGTATTTCTGTCAAACATTACTGGAGTATGTAAACGTGTTATTACAGGGATACCGATTTTCTTGAGGAAATATCCTTCTGCACCATACTCAGGAACTTCTATTACATCAATATTATTAAGATTTCTAATTGTTTTTACAATTGCTTTTCTGTAACTAAGGAATCTATATAAAAAGCGAAATCGATGATACAGGGACGCTTTTTCCACACCTCTGATTACAAAGTCTCCTCCTTTAAGACGAATGACACGTATTCCATTATCCATCTTGTCTGATTGTTGTCTTGTATCATCAGAAGCAGCAATTACAGTCACTTGATGCCCAAGTTCATGCATCGCATACGCCATCTCCTTGACGTAGGAAGCAATACCTCCTCCACGTTTTGAAGGAGGATACTCACGAGTTACATAAACGATATGCATACACATCAGTCCATTAAAACTGTTTCTATATTAAATCTCGGCCTTTCCTTACACTCCACATAAATCTTTCCGATATACTCACCTACTATGCCCATACAAGTTAAAACGCAACCTGAACAGAACCAGATAGACAGCATTAAAGATGACCATCCCGCTACTACGTGACCGGTAAAATATGAGTATAAAGTCCAAATCAAAACACACAAGGCTACTACTAAGAAAGAAACACCTAATCCAAGAATCAAACGAATAGGCTTCACAGAAAAAGAGGTAATACCATCAATCGCAAAATTGAGCATTTTGCTTAATGGATACTTTGACTCACCTGCAAATCGTTCTGCCCTATCATAATACACCTTTGTGGTTTTGTAACCCACAAGAGCAACAAGACCACGGATAAACAAATTTCGCTCCTTGAACTGCAAAAGATATTCCAATGCACGCTTACTCATCAAACGGAAATCGGCATGATTATAAACAGTCTTCGTTCCCATCAGCTCCATCATCTTGTAAAAAGCCAGGGCTGTATTCTTCTTGAACCATGTATCCGTCTTTCGCTCTTTGCGTACTCCATAAACAATATCATATCCTTGATGATACTGCAGTACCATTTCTTTGATAGAATTTACATCGTCCTGAAGATCAGCATCTATAGAAACAATCATGTCAGCATAATCCTTGGCAACAGTCAATCCTGCCCAAAGAGCATTCTGATGACCCACATTGCCTGCCAGATTTATTCCTTTCACGTATTTATTTGCATGATGAAATTGATATATCAAAGGCCATGTTTGATCACGGCTTCCATCATTGACATAAAGAATAAAACTTTCTTTAGAAACCTGATTGTCACAAATCAACTCATCCAAAAGTGTACTAAGCCGTTTTGTCGTTTCAGCCAAAACAGCTTCTTCCTTATAACAAGGAACAACAATTGCTAATTTTTCCATAATATTTATTTAAAATTTCGAGCACCTGTTAATTGTGCAAGAAGTTTTGGACATTCTTTTTCTAATAAATTATAAAAGACAACACAAACTCCACTTATAACAAATGGCATTATTAGATATGTTATAAAACACATGATCTCGTTGCTATAGAATAACCGGATATGAAGTAATGACCAAAATCGTTGAATCAGAATAATATGAAAAGCAAATATGAAGAAAGAATATTTCTTATATGAGATTACACTATCTGCTATCTTTAGATTCTTTGTATGACTATAAATATTCAATACTAAGCATCCAGATAAAAGGATAAACAAAGGCATTAGACATCTGAATCCGAATATTAAGCGTACTGCTCCCATGAAGATAGCCAAGAAACAAATGATTCGTTCATAATTGCTAATCCACTTCAAAAAATCAATTTTTCGAAGACCAATATACAACCCTATAACAAACTCCATTAAGCCATAGAACTCAAATAAATTTAATATGTATATCAAAAATAAACAACCAACAATAATGCCGTTTGTTTTTTTGATAACATATAATAATATTGGAGACATTAAAAAGAAAAGATACAAATTTCTTATAAACCACAAAGGAGAATCTATTGGTGCATAAGGCGAACCTTGACTAAAGTTACCGCAAAATGCATAAAACAAATTGCTTGGCTTTAGCATATCAATTATCGGTTCTATATCATTCCCATGAATTAATACTCCCATCATTTTAATGCTAACTAGTAGCAATAATGCTATCAAATTCCATATAAGATAAGGAAGCAATAAACTTTTTGTTTTCTTTATAAATAATTTCGCCCCCCCACCCGAATAAGAATAGGAAAAGAGATAACCAGAAATAAAGAAAAAAATTGGTACTGCTACTTGGAATAAAATATTTGTAGATAATGACAAAATATCACATCCAGAAAAATTCGCCCAACTATGCCATGACAATTCAGACCAATTCGTATATTTTCCTGGTAAATGTAAAAATACTACAGCTATCGCTAAAGGAAAACGTAATAAATCTATTGATTTAGATATATTTTTATCAAGCATATATTATTTGTTAATTATGACATCGGAACAATAATTGTATCTACAAACAAATGCCAGAACTGAGGAAGACATAGTGTAGACAGATTACTTGCATAATGCCATGCTAAATGACCGAAATAGGCATAAAAGAAAATAACTATACCAATAGAAGTCAATTTCAAATAGCTTTTCTGTTGCTTTATCTTACTTTGCAAGAAGTGTGGAAATATGAAACCGATATAGCCATAAGTGAAAAATCCATATCTATACTGTGCAAGTTCATTACCATACAATGATACAACAAACAAGAACAAGAATATATAAGAATTATAGACAATGTATTCCAACCGGCTCATATCTTTTCTAAATATGTTCAAAAGTGTAACAAATAGCATTGGCAAATTAAATATATAGAATTGTAAAGCTTTAAACTCCAAACCATCTGTACCTTGATTATTAATACGGGTTGCTAAATAACCTACAGCACCTTCAGTATTTTCCAAAGCTACAGCAACATGACTAACAATATAGAATGAAGGCACAAACAACGCAGCAATTAGGAGCAAACGCTTTGGAGTAATGCGCTTGTAGAAAATATCCAGAAACAACAAAGGCATAAATGCAATTGCTGTAGAATGTGAGAACAAGGCAGCTAAAGCAATATATATATTGGTTTTACCTGTCTTAGCCTTCAGTACAAACAAGAACATGATGATAGCATAAGCCACAAACTGTCGCTGAAGCTGAAAGGTCAGCACGAAGAAGAATGGGAAAAAAGACAAGAAAGCCATACCAGCAAGAAACATCAGTTTCCCATTTTTATGTGACTGAAACAAACTCCTCATGCACCAGAAAAATGGTAAATACATCAAGATAGAATTTATCCATATATATAAGTGATAGTTTCCTAACGTCAACCAATAACCAACATAGTTATAGATGCCGTTCATAAACTCCTTACCATTGGTTGCATCTCTGTATCCATAGATATGATCAATAGCCCAACGCAAACCATAGATAGGCACACCTTCATATACGCCCCAATATTCCGCCTGGTCTCCGCCATGCTCCTTGGTGCAGTTGATAACGGCAATATAGCAGGCAAATGCCATCATCACCTGTATTGTTGCCTTCTTGCTTGCAAAACCTTTACTCCAAAACACATATATAGAATAAGGTAAACTGATGATTGGAGGTAAAATCATCATCATAGGAATAATTGACAGATAGGCTATCCAATCAACTTTGATTGTAGAAGTCTGATAAATATCTTTTATTAATGACATTTTATTATTTGTTTAAGATTTCCTTTACCTGATTAGAATATGTCTTGGCACTCTCATCCAAAACATCATTGTTATCATGAGCTACAAACTCCGCCATCGTCCTTTTATCATCAGCCCCTAAATCAGCCTTTCCCTGAGAACGACGTTTAATCCATTGCTCCTTGCTTTTTGTGAAATAATGATTCACTTTCAACAAATGATAATCATCTATCTCGTTCCAAAAGCCATCATTCCTCTTTCCTGTCATGTCTATACCATAATTTTCTAAACAATAGACAGGGAAATGAGGATGATTCCACATTAAAGTATATTGTGGGCGCACAATTGATTTTGTAACATTTGTACCTTCTTTACCGATTTTAGCACGGTAAACGAAATTATCAATAAGCAGGCCATCTGGTTTTTTTTCATAATGTGAAGAACCAAACATACACCAATTCACCAACACGCCACCTGCTTTTGGCTGTTTTGCAAACAAATCATCCAAGATGGTTACAATATTGTCGCCGTGTCTAACCGGAGTCAATAGTTCGTCGCAGTCAATAAATGCCATATATTTACATTCCCTGCCATATTTCCACAATCCCTGACAATAAGCATTAAACTGTTGACAAACTCCATGTATCTGCTGATATACTACAAAGCCATCATCTATAAACTGCTGAATGCAATCCTTCATTCCGTCCGTACTGTCATTGTCAAAAAGATAAATCCGTTCTACGCCAACAGCTTTATGATAAGCGACCCATTCTGCAATATACTCCGATTCGTTCTTGGCAATAGCCACAACAGCCAGTTTTACTGGTTCTAATCCACTTCCATGAGAATGATTCATTTTGTATTTTATACTCCACATTTTAGGGAGTCCTAATATCAAATCTATCGGATAATATACTAATCTTGCTATTTTTTTCAAGACTGGTATTTTAATAGCATCTCGTCGGCGTGCACCGTCGATGAGAGTATCAAGTTTTATTAACCATTGTGCTGTCATAATCTCCTCAGAATTTTAATTATAATCACCTTTATTTTCCATAAAATTTCGGCATTATGACCGAATATCGCCATCATTCTCCATTCAAAAAGTAATGGAGATTTCATACATTCATCAAATATCCCTCTACAAGCCTCACTATCAGGCGCCAAGGATTGCTCTTCATAAACATGTAAAGCCAGGCTTTGTGCCGTTCTTTTTAATTCTGTAGAAAGAGGCTTAGCTTTCCTATTTGCCAAGAACATCAATCTGCCATATACATCCATGATATCACTTTGATTTTTTGCCGTAAAACGGGAGGTAACAGCTACATCACTTTTCCTGTAGCCATACAAAACCTGATCAAGATAAGTGCCACTCTGTACAGAACATAGGAATTGAGAGATGAATAGAGTGTCTTCATTATATGTGCAACCCTCCAGAAATGTTATATGATTCTTCTCTATGATTTCTCTCTTGAAAGCAGAAGACCAGAGAAAGAACTCTCTTCTTACAAGTTTTTCCATGCACTTTACCCCATTACAAATAGCCCCATCATACTTTTTCCTTTTATGGGCCTCATAATTGGGAAATAAAGGATGATCATCTGAATCAATGGTTTGAAATTCATACCTGAGATAATCTACATCGCTTTCCAAAAGCCTTTCATATATCTTTTTAAAGGACTGAGGATAAAATATATCGTCAGCATCAACAAACAATATATATTTACCCTGAGCAGCCTGTAAGGCAGCATTCCTTGCCACAGCAACTCCCTCGTTCTTTTTATCTATGACCTTTACTTGAGGATATACAGCTGCAAACTCCTTACATATATCCAAGGTATTATCCGTAGATCCATCATTAACAAGCAACAATTCATAATCCGAAAAATCTTGCGAAAAGATACTTGTTAAGGTTCTTGCTAAAAACAACTCTGCATTATAGGCAGGAAGGATAATCGAGAAGAAAGGTTGTTGCTGCATCATAACCAATTTTTTTGTAAAGTCCTATTATTCTCCCGGCTTACTCTCAATCGTTTCCTGTTGGCATACAGATACCAATAATCACCAAAGAAATTCCACATGGCACCAAACTTACGTCCTAAAAGATAGAAGAAATGAAGTGAAAGATTTGCAAAGAACTGCTTTCCTATTTTCTGGATAATATATCCTTTAGAATAATTTATGTCAGATGCAAGAATCAGCAGTTCTCTTCTATTCTTTTTATTGAGATATACTTTAGCATTACCAACAGTACTTTCACGGTCATGACGTATAAACGCTTGCCTGTCCATCACAATAGGCATTTGATGATATCGGAGTCGCTGCATGTAGTTATCATCTTCACCATAATGGAAAAACAAAGGATCAAAACCGCCTATCTTTTCTAAGGTATTTTTCGGAATGAACCATCCTGCAGCAGGAACCAGATCTACATCATAATAACGCTTCACCTCCCCTATACATGCATCAGTCAGAAAGGCATCGCTTGTCGGCAATACAAAATTCCGATAATAAGGATCCAACCCGGCTCCATTACCATTAAGATGTACAGGAGTCAAGATGCCAGCTGAAGGAAATTGCAAATGAGTTTCTATCAGTTTCTCTATAGTGTCAGGATGGATATAAGCATCCTGATTAAGCAGGAAACAATAGTCTGCACCTTGTTCCAGAGCAAATTTTATACCTTGATTGTTAGCCTGCCCAAAACCCTTGTTTTGTTTATTGACAATCAATTCAACATCCTTTTGTTCAGAAAGATAGCTGACCGTATTGTCTTTGCTGCAATTATCTACTACTATAATATGGAGTGGATATTGAGAGGCACGAAGCGACTCCATACATTTCTCCATCCATTTCATAGAGTTATACGTTACTATAACAATATATACTTTTTTATTTTTCATCATTTTACAATATAATGATTATAGAAAGAACCATACCCCTTGTATTCCCATTGCTGTTTCATCTTTTCAACAGGATATTCACCTCTAAAACAATCTATAGATACAATATGAGGTTGATTACATTTGATTTCTTCCACCGAATTTACAAATTTGTAATGTCGATGATCATTCAGATAAGGAATGATGTCGCATTGAGTCCAAGGTTGCTTCTTGTTGACAACAATATATGTTGGCATTTCAGAATGATTATTCAGTAGATTTGCCTTTTCATCTTTATCGAAATTCATATTTTCAATATTACCCTTGAAACACATCATTACCACAGCTGTCAGGATACACAGACCGCTTGCTATTTTCTGTTGTTTACCTTGTAACTTGGATATAGCAAAAGGAACTATTAGCAACAGAAGTGGTGTAGCAGAAACAATGTATCTGTTTGTTCGCATAGGAGCCGTCCAAAAAGCAGCAACAGAATAAATTACTGCAGCAATAAAAATCCATGGCACCTGATTGATAGACATTCTTTTCTTTCTCCACACATACCCTATTATAAATAAATAAGGTATATAAAGAGTGTAATGCATCACAAACAGAGAATAGAATAAGAATGGGGAAAAATATCCACGGAGAGTGCGAGCAGACAGACCACCTGAAACTTTATTATCTTCAGTCAATATCTTGAAGAAACCTTGATAGCAGACATAGCATAAAGCTACAGCCGCAAGCATCGTACCGGCAAAGTATATGATTTTGTTATAGTCCTTCTTTTGACATAACACCCATACCAGATACAATCCTAATACACCTACATATACGAACTGGAAATAACCATTAAAGATTATAGCCCATATAGCAAAAGTCGTAATCAGGAAATTCTTTATATTATACCGATAAGCATCTTTCTTTATTTCAATAACGCTCTTTACAACAATATATGCCAAGAACAGGGCACCTAATTCCTGCAACATATACTCTCTTATGAAAATTGTATTGGCAATATCGCTCGCCGATAAACCTATCAGCAACAAACCCAAAAACAGAATTTTAGGGCGCTCCCTGAAAAATAGCCGCAGGAAGAAGTATAAGAGAATAAAATAGGCGACATAGAATATATAATTAATCCAGAGACAATGAACTATAATGTCATGAATATCATAAGACTGAAATCCAACCAACCATAAACGTAGTATCGTATAATAAAAGTTTGTATGATAATGATCTCTATTGTCTTGCCAATTATGCCTTATATCCTGAATGGCATCATCTAAGCCAGGATGAGGAAACAACATCGCCTGTTTGGCTTCTGCTCCAGTATATTCACCAGAGAATGTAGTTGTCCACCCCAAGTCTCCATAATCGCATAGCACAAATGACATCACCTCATCAACATGGAAGGCCGACTTTTGACTTTCCCAATAGAATCGAACTCCAAGCGATACGATTAATATTGTCAGGAACAATAGAAAAGAATGAGTTTTTTTCATGAACATAACTTATTTTTTAATGAAATCATGAATCTTGAACAAAAGCATTCCCAATGCCATACTTCGACAAGGGATAGCATATTTTTTAAATTCAGAGAACGAAGGAATTGCCTCACATATCTTTCGATAAGAAGGGTTGTATATCTCTTTGCGTTGTTTGAAAGTAATATCTGATGACTTATCTTCAAAAAACTGATAAAGAAGATGAGCAATATTTCCTTTTATGGATTCAACTGGCAGTTGCCATTTTTGACAGAAGTCTATTAAATCCAATGCAGATAAAACCGGTGCTTCCGTCCATTCCTTCTTGTGCTTCTTCTGTGAAGCAGAACTTTCGTTAGTTTTATTATAATAATATACCATCAGATTAATGGAAGCAATCTTTCCACTGGCAACTATAGCTTTCAGATTAAAGTTTTGATCCTCTGTGTTGATGATTCCTTCTGGAAAACATAAACCATATTTGTTTATCAATTCTCTACGAAAAGCATAATTCCAAGATGCCTCCATAAACAATCCCTTATCCAAGAATTCTTCAGTTGGCAACACTTGCTCCTTCACGTCATGACAAACTGTGCATTCAGAAAAAACATGCTTCACCCCAAACTTTGCAACTGCTACATTTTCATCCAACAACCCTAATTTCTCAATTAACAAGTCAAGTTGTTCACTATCAAACCAATCATCAGCATCGGCAAACATCAACCACTGGCCTTTTGCTTCCAGAATGCCACGATTGCGAGCTGCGCTTACACCTGCATTCTTTTGATTGACAAGACGAATTCTTCTATCAGCCAAGGCCATTCTTGATACTATTTCAGCCGTAGAATCCGAACTACCATCATTGACTACGATTATCTCCAAAGAAGAATTATCAGAAATAGATTCTAATAGTCGAGAAATAAAAGATGCTGCATTGTAAGCGGCAATAATTATAGAAATAATTGGCTGATTCATTACTTGACTATTCTTTTTATCCATTTATGTATATTAAATCTCATTTTTCGATACAAATAAGGAATATAAAGAACACAAGCCATATGGTAAGTTAAGATAAAATGTAGGAAATTATTATTTCCCACTTTTCTCCACTCATCATTCACTTCAGGAAATGAGTTATGCCAAGCAGTAATTCTTTCATTACTGATAACAGAAGAAAGGAAGTGATCTTTTATATGATATTTTATCCATAACATTTCATATTGATATAGATTTTCCTTTCCTGTTTCATGCATTGTCTTTTCAAAATGCCTTATTGCCTCCACTCGATTGAAATTATATTTTATTTGCTCATGCGAAGTTATAGAATCTGTATTGAACTTAACATAATGATAGAGCGGCATCTCTACAAAAGCAACGGATTCTGCAAACATACAATATTGAACAGTAAAAGCCAGGTCTTCCCACATCTGCAAGTATTTCGGAAAAGTCAAATGCTGTTCTCTCACTATACTGGTTTTATATAGCTTATTCCATGTTACGCCCCAGATCCTTAAAACAAGGAGGTTACGAACGAAGCCGATATAATCAGTAACTGGCAGTTCTCTCTCTATTACACCATCTTCATATTCTTCTACATATTTACATACAGCAATGTCGCTGTTATTCTTTTTTATTGCCTCATACAGTTTTTCCAGATAATCGGGCTCCACATAATCATCAGCATCACAAAAGATAAAATAAGGTGTATCAACTCTGTCCAATCCATATTGGCGAGCAATACTTACACCCTCATTAGCCTTATGAAACACCTTGATACGTGAATCTTTTTCAGCATACTTTTGCATGATATGCAGAGAATTATCGCTGCTACCATCATCCACAAGTATCAATTGCCATTCCGTGAATGTTTGTCTCAAGATACTATCTAAGCAGCGAGACAAGTATTCTGACGCATTGTATACAGGTATAATTACAGATATCTCACTCATAAATAACTAAGAGTTAGCTAAAATCTTATTCTCTATTATCGTTTCTATACAAACTTTGCAAATTAAATTTTACTACATTATTTTTTAGCCACCTTTACTTTAGAATAGTAATCTTTCATTTTCCAATTATAAAACCAGGGGATTCTCATCAAAATAAGTTTCAAGAAATCCTTTTTCCCCATTACTTTTCTAAAAGAAAAGATTAAATTTGTAATAAAGTTATCACCATACCATAATCTTGATTTCCTCTCCATCAAATCCTGACATAATGATAAGAAGAATCGGAATTCAAAAAATTCAAACTGCGGGCTCTTTACATTCAATTTTCGATAATGCTCAATTATTTTCTTTAGATGGTCTAAGCTCTCCTGTGGAGACATTGAATATTTAACATTAACATTGTCATCGCTGTCGAAATAGTAATAAGTTGTGCTGTCAACAACAGCAATATTCGTACAATGTAAAAGATAATCATGAACAAATACTGTATCTTCACCAACTTTCATTCCTTCATCAAAACGAATTAAAGCTATCAAATCACGTTTGAAAAATTTACCCCATGGTGTTCGCATAATATGCCATAGTAAATTATGTTCAAGAAAACCTCGTTTAGCTTCTTCACTCAAAACCTTTTGAGTAGAAAGTCTTTCACTATACCAATATTTACCAGAAGGATCAAAATGCTGACTTTGACCTATAATAAAATCACAATCATTATTATCAATAACAGAAAAAAAATCTGATGCAATATAATCGTCTGCATCAATAAAAGTAATCCATTCTCCTTTGGCTTTGTTCAGCCCCACATTCCTAGCCGAACTAACACCTCCATTATCCTTATGAACAACTTTTACTCTGCTATCTTTCTTTGCATATTCATCACAGATATTTCCCGAATTATCCTTACAACCGTCATCTATCAGCAGCACCTCAAAATCAGAGAAAGTCTGAACAAGGATACTATCCACACAACGATGGAGAGTTTTTCCTGCATTATAGACAGGTATTATCACACTAATTTTTGGCCCCATATTATTTATAATGGATTTTTAGCACTCTAATATTAATTTACTTTTTCAATATACCTTTTTGCTCCTTTAAAAAGAACTCTATAAAGAAATCCCCAAGGAGTAAATTTCTTTGTATTAAAAACCTTATTTTCCAATATAAGGTAAAGTTCTATTCCTTTAAAGCGATTTAGACGCTTGACAATATCGTTATATTTATCTCCTGCAAGTGAAAGAATACAAGATATCTCAGAACACATATATGGATTAGAAACCCGATCAACCATGATATTAAGAACAGGAGCATAATTAAATTCTTTAGACTGCCCCATGATACCCTCCATATTTTCCCTATATATGTATGTTATATCACAACAGAAGGCTATAGAATGGACATATTTTGCAAGCATGAAATTCCACAATTCATCCTCATGAATAAGTCCTTCTTCAAAATATAGTCCGTTCTTTATGATCTGTTCTTTCCGAACAAGTTTGTTCCATGCCGTCATAGGAATAGAATACCTTAGCAACATCGTAGTTCTTATCCATTTAAAATTGTCAGAATACTCAGGGAAATGCTTGTTTGCAAGTTGAAACCATTCCAACTTACTCTTTGTACTTCCCTGTACAATATCCACTTGAGGATATTTCTCAGCCAAGGCTGCAAGTTTTTCAATACAGTCAGACGTTATACTGTCATCGCTGTCTATGAAGTAGAGATAGTCGCCTTGGGCATGACGTATGCCCGTATTACGCGCTCCTGACAATCCTTTGTTATGCTCATGATGAACAATACTAAACTGTATAGGACCATGGTATTCTGCAATCAACTTTTCCAGTATAGCCACGCTGTCATCTTGCCCGCAGTCATCCACAAAGATACATTCTATCTCACCCTTGTAGGTCTGTGCTGCAATGGAGTCAAAACACTCCTTAATATATTGTTCTACGTTATAGACGGGAACAATGATTGATATCTTCATTTGCTTAGTTTAAAGTATTCATTGTGATTCATAAGGCTATTACTATTTGCTATAAAAGATGTTTCTACAAATATCAAGTAACATACCTAAGCGAGGATAACCATTGATTTTCAAACGCAAACTTTTTCCAACTCGCATTCCATACTTATCACGCAACCTCATATAAGGCTTAGCTTTTACATATTCTCCTGCTGATAATAATAATCTATATAAAATATCGGCTTTACGTCTCTCAAAAGCCTCATTGTACTTATATCTAAACAATTGATTAAAGCTATCCAAAAGGACCTTCTCGTTTTCGTAATGCCTCAACATTTCTGTCTTAGATTCTTTTGCCGTCTTTGCTGTCCATGAGCCTATAGACATAAAGCGATAAACACAAGTTTGCTTTTTCAAATAATATGCTTTACCACTGTATGCTCCCCACATTTGTAGAGGATAGTCGCCACAGTAAAAACCTCTTGCCTCTTTTGGCATAGCAAAATAAACATCCCTCCTCATCACAATAGAACAGGTTGGTACAAAATCACCACCTCTGACTATTATGTCTTCCAATGGAGATTGACAATCCTTATTATAACGGTGATATGGTCTTCTCTCTCCATTGCATTCTTCAAAGGCATCTGTCCAACACATCGAATAATCTGGATTACTTTCCAAGAAATCCACTTGTTTCTGCAGCTTCAAGGGATCTATCCAATAGTCATCTCCCTCACACCAAGCCACATACTTGCCATGAGTATGCTCATTCATAATTCTACCAAGAGAACCATCATGCTTTGAATATTGATTTTCCGTTTCGAATATCGGCTTTATGATATCTGGGTACTTTTCAGCATACTCTTTGATGATTGCAGCAGTTCCGTCTGAAGAAGCATCGTCATGCACAATAGCTTCAAATCTGAAGTTTGTCTTTTGCATCACAAAGCCTTCCAAACAATCACGAATGTATGCTTCTTGGTTGTAGGCTATGCAACGAATTGTAACCATTAATTGTTGCTGGTTTTTAATATTCTGTTCCATAATATTTCGAAAATAATTATATACTAAAATGATTATCAAACCAATTATTACTATTCAAGATATCATATAGTATGTGTCCGAGATTATTTAATTGAAAAGAGGGCATATCCTTCCATACGCCACCTATGTAATTATCTGTTAACCCTAAAATTATAAAATTGCATGTCGTTTTTCTACGATTTTCTTTTGAGTAAGTATTTGACATCCTTTAATTCGTCAAACCTAAATAGCAAAGCACCTCCAATGTATATTATGAATCCCAAACAACCACCTACAAATATTTGAAGCAACATGTTGGGGATGAAATAAATTGCGCAATGAACGCTTAACCACATAAAGAGACTTAATCCAAATATTGGAAGCAAATCTCTCATCTGCTTAAAATAGCCAACATTGATAAGTTTGCCTGTATAATAGGTATTGATAACGAGAGAAAACATAGAAGAAACAATATTTCCCAAACAGAAATAAACCAACCCAAGTGGCAGAGTTATAACAAGAATTGACAAACCCAGCACTTTCTTTATAATCTCTAATCTAAGAAACAGATCAGAACGCCCTTTCACCTGAAGTAGATTTAAGTTGATGGCATGAATAGGATACCACATCATTGAAAAACAAATAATTTGCAACAAGATGATACAAGCCTCCCATTTTGCAGTAATCATGGTGATTACCAATGGGCGAGCTAAAGCTGACAACATTAGCATGACAGGAAATATAATGAAAGCTGATACCTTCAGCATACGTCTATAATTATAAGCCAAACGATCATCATCATTTTGAATTTGACTCAATATCGGGAAAGAAACATTGGCAATTACGCCTGTCACATTCTGTGAAGGCATTGCTGCATAACCTTGAGCCCGATTATAGACACCCAACTGGGCAGGGGAATAATACTTACCTATAAATATTGGGGCTACATTATTATATAGTGTATCGAGCATTCCTGACAACATCAGTTTATTACCAAATCCCCATAGGTATTTGAAAGAATCCTTAGACCAACCTGTTTTTGGAATCCATCTTACCGCCAACCAATTTAATATTGTACTAAACAAACCTGACAGAACTCCAGATATTACCAAAGCCCACAAACCATAACCACAAAAAGCCAGACCAATTCCTACAATCGCAGAAAACACTTTTGTGGCAACAGATATTTTTGCTGGAGTTTTAAAATTAAGTTTTTTCTTCATCAGCACACCTTGAGGGGTATTTAATGGCCCCCATAAGAATGACAATGCTGTTACTCGAATAAGGGGAATTAGAACAGGTGTATTATAGAAATCAGCAATCCAAGGAGCAGCAAAGAATAGGGCTACGTACATGAATATTCCTACACAAATACTATAATAGAAAGAGGTTGATAAATCCCTTTCATCCAAATCTGGTTTTCTTATCAATGCACATCCCAAGCCACCATCTTGTATTGTTCCAGCCACAGCCATAAAAACAGCAGGCAATGCAGTTATACCATAATCCTCTGGAGACAATAATCTTGCCATAACTATACCTACACAAAATTGCATACCATAGTTAGCAAATTGATTAAAGAAGCTCCAATACAATCCTTTTTTAGTCTTTCCTTTTAAATTATCTTCCATTAAAATATTATTTTAATTTGTACTTTGCAAGATACTTATCTATTACAATAAACATCCACTTTTCTAAAGTATGAATTCGTATATTATCAATCGCAATACAAATCGCGAAAATAGTAATTACAGATATCATTGCGTGAATACATGCATAAGACATATAAAATTGCTCTGCATTTTGTAGCGTATCTCTCCATAGCCATTGCCTCATAGTATCACTATTTGCATGAAGCTCTTTCTCCATTTCTTCCATCATACCAGAATTGACAACATAGTGATGAGCTACAATGAGCAGCATCACGATGATACGGTATAACTCCAAATTGGAGTTGCGTTGTTTAACTTGCGGTTGCATAAATGTAATTTAGTTTATATATGAATTGCTTCTACTGATGTAACATAATGGTGCTGAGATAATAGCGTGACTATGCTCAGACCTACGTAGCCTATTCCGACTACAGCTATTTTTATATCCTTGAAATTATTCATTTTGCAGCTTTCGTATAAAGAAGACATGAAAGCAAAATTCTCAGCAGCCTCATGACTACTAGCCTTTCACTGTTGTATCACTCCATGGCGATATTGCATAAGCATCTCTATGGCTATGTGGTGTTCATTATGTTAAAAACTTACGCAGTAAGGGTGATATACGGAACGGATGAAGTACCCTTTGGCGTGATTGCTTCTTCAGAGCAGAAAGAGTCCACTGTTGGAGAAGTAGAGTTGCCACTTACAACTGGCTCAATCTCCAAGGGAACAAGAGACTTGTCTGCATTAACAGAAGTAGGCAACTTAAACTTACTATTCCATAAGCACTTACGATAATATCGAAGTACATTAGGATAGACATAATCACTTTCATCACAAAATTGTTTAAGAGAACGACCACGACCATATATCTCGAACTCACGAATGATGGCTGCATAATAAACCTTTAATTGCTTAGTTTTATTTTCCATATGCTACCTTTTTAAATCGGCAGCAAAGGTTATATTTATTTTTTAGCGGGCAATATGGAGAAGTAGATGGGTACTTATTTATCGAAATGCCTGCTGGGATCGCCTCCACTTTATAGCGTTGCCACAGACTCTCAAGATCTTTACTACTTATTGCCATATTTATAACATTTAATATTTAACATGGCTCAAAAGTAACACTTATCGTTCAAACCGCCAAAATAGGGATTGGATGCTTACTTTTATGAAGAATAAAAGCGAGAAGAAAATCCATGGTTCAGATGTTTTTCTCCATCAACAACTTCTCGCCTCTGTCTTCCTTTTCTATAAATCCGTGCTTCTTATAAAACTGATATGCCGGTATGTTTGTCTTTTTCACCTCAAGAGCTATGCTGCTGAAACCTTCTGCAGATAGTTCTGTAAGCCGGCTCAGCATCATGCTGCCGACGCCACGGCTTCGAGAGGATGAATCGACACATATTAGTGGTATATACAGCTGACTGGCTTCGCTGTTTCGGTAGTAAGCGGTGAGACCAATAATCTCTCCATTGTCTTCTGCCGCCACAAACGAAGCATGATTGTATAATTTCTCGCTATACGCCCCTAAATCCATAGAATCTGATAGGGGAGGGGTAAAGCAGAGGTTCACTTTCTGCATCAAGGACATGAAGGCGTCCTTTGCAAGAAATGTGCTATCGTATGTCTTTATTTCTATCATTACAACTATTTATTGTTAGATAATCTTTCTTTGTAAAACTCACCGGCGGGACTTTCAAAAATAGAATGTTCCATCTGAAAGCCATCAAGAGAGCCAAGCGAGTTAATCTCAATGATTTTAACTCTATCGTCATTCGTCACACAGAAGTCTATGCCCATATAACTCATTTGTGGCATAGCGTCCGCAATTATGTGTGCAGCTTGCTTGATTTCTGACCAATGAGGAATCTCGCCCTGCAAAGGCAAACCTGTGTCAGGATGATTTTGTATTCTGATGTTTTTCATTGCATCCATATCAAGAATATTGCCCTCTGTATATTTACCATCACGAAGGATTGCTAATACACCGCCAGCTGCATAATTCTCAACAAATCCTGACTTTGCTGTTCCGAAACGAATGAAAGAATAAATATCAATGATATCGCCATTTAATTTTCTACCCAATAGAAATCGTAAACATCCAACCGATTTATCACATAACTTGGCAAACTCAGGGTGCGGCAAAAGGTATTCAGTCACCAAATAGCTTTTTAGTGTTTTCAGTTTAACTACGAAAGCGTTCAAATCCATACTTTCGTCATTGAGCCAATACATGTCGTCCTTGTATTCTGCACGATAGAAGCCTACGCCAAGACTCGCCTTTACAAGTTTGAAAGCCAAGAGGTGCTTATCGCGCAGAAGCTGCGCAATGCTTTCGGCTGTTTGAGCATATCGGCTGTCCAAGTCCATAAGACCAACTATTCTGCCATCAGCCATCAACTCATAGTAGTAGTCGGGCATATATCGACCTGCCTCTGTACCGTAGAGAACGTATTTGAGTGTTAGCTTGTCGTCTATCCACGAGCTGTAGTTGCCGTTAAGCGGATGCAACGAGCAATAGTCGCGGGTTGAGAGATAGCTCTTTCGAGTTTCGTCGGTCAATCCCATTATCTGCCAATCGCTGTAACTCCAACCTTTCAGATGGGTTTTGGCTATTTTCCAATAGCTACCTTTGTGCTTTTTGTAGTCTGTGTAAAAGAAGTGGGTCAAGATCCACCCCCCCCCAGGCCGTCCGAAAACGGCACTTTGAGGCATATCACAGTTGGCAGAGC